>CETM01194668.1_pt1 | contig 19852 bp, 35 predicted proteins | sample 361451 | NCBI WGS metagenome assembly CETM01 (sample SAMEA2622690, study PRJEB7988) | marine metagenome | isolation source: saline water (ENVO:00002010), including
CTTAGGAGGTTAATAATGAATAGAAAAAAAATTATTATATTAAATAATAAAATTAAATCCTTAAGTGTTAAAAATGCTTCTGATGATTTTATTGGAAAAACTGTTAAGGAAATACAGGAAATAATAGATTATCAGGAGGAACATTTGAATAATTTTTTAATCGATCTGCTAGACGATTTGGGAGATATTATGTGTGAAGAATTTGGCAATAAATATTATACAACGGCAGAACACCCATTGGATAAGATTGAATTAATTTCCAATAAATTTAAAGAACTTTTAATAAGACATTTAGAAGATTAAAATATACGAGGAAATTAAAATGACAATGGAGATTGAAAATTTAGATAACGATTTAAAATCAATTTATCACAGAAACCAATTCAGAAGATACTTAAGAAATAAATGTGAGTTAATTACTCAAGATAATAAAAAATTGTGTACTGGTTGTGAAAAGATTTTTTTTCAAGCATATTTATATAAAAATAAATATTATTGTAAAGAAATATGTACAAAATATGAGGAGGTGCCGATCTAAAAAAAATTTTAATATAAAATAACTATTGACAATACTTTTGAATAGTGAAATAATTATAACAAATAATAAACCTTAGGAGGTTAATAATGAATAATAATCAAGTTTTAGAAAAATTTATAAACAATGAAAATGCAAGTGGAAATAATTTACGATCTTATGATGGAAAATTATATAGCTATGATTTATTAATAGCTTTTTATTATAAAGATCATCTTAATATTTTAGATTATGACATCAACACAATAGAACATTTATCAGGATATAGAAGTGTAACCACAAGACAGCATCTAGGAAAATTAATTAGATTGTGCCAATATATAAGCACCAATTTTGATTATCTAAACTATAAAATTAAAAATCAAATTGTGTTAAAAGGATTTATTTCTTTAAAAGAAAATTGGAAGGAAAAAGAAATAATAGAAGCTCTAGCATATCAACCAATTTAGAAAGGAGAAATATAATGCTTAATCAAATAGGAGCTTACATTCATTGTAAGAAATGCTTAAATGAATTACCCGAAGATCAGTCCCCGTCTGAATTTGCTAGGACTCAAACAGGGTGGACTGAAAAGGGATTGCAAATTTGGTGCAATCGACATGACTTAAATATTGCCCATATTGACTTCTTAGGTCAAAAAGTAGGTTATGCAAATGTTTAACCAAGAAAGGAAATTATTATGAAAAAATTTAAACAAAATGAAATAAAAGAATTATTAACCGTTTTGGTACATGATGAATTTAGAAAAGTAGAAAAATACCACAAAAAATTTTCTAGTAGTGATATACATAATCACACTAGCAAGTTAGCCAATTTATTATATGATCTTGGAGCTTCTACAGAAGTAATAATTAAAAAGAAAGGAAATAAAAATGAGTAAATATATACTTTATTATTTTGGATTATTAGTAGGGTTAACTTTAACCGCTCATGGTTTTTTTACAACTAAAGCCAAAATAAAAATTAATAATTATAATAATGATCAGGCAATAGCTGAATGGATAATGTTTGCTTTAGTTGTTTTAATAATAATAGGAATGATGTATAGCATATATTTTTATATAGAAAAAATAATAGAAAAGGATTAAATAATGTACCCAATTATAGAATGTAAAACTATTAATTTTTGCGAGTTAGAAAAATTGTTTATTTTTTTACTACCATTTATTGTTGGGTTTTTAAGTTTTTGGATAGGATACCTAACTAGAATGATTTATGAAAAGAATATATAAACAATGATAGAAAGGAAATAAAAATGTATGAATTAATAATTTATATAGCAGGTATATTGACTTTGCCAATTATGATAATATTATGGGAATTATTAGCTATATATAAAAAACATAAAAAAGAAAATATTGAACAAATTAAAAATACAATTAAAACTAATAAAAATAAAAAGAATATTAAGTTTAAAAAGCATGATCAGGAAGTCGGAAAAAATGTTTGAAACCGATCGGACGCCCATCAAAGTAACAAAAGAAAATTTTGAAACCTATGTATTAGCATTAATAGATGGAAAATTTTCACCATTTTCGGACGATTATAAACAAGCCAGATTAGTTACAAATTTATCTGCCGATCAAATAATGTATATAAAAGTACATTTTAAAGATTTGTCCCATAAATATAAATGGGATATGTTTGCACAAACATTTAGATAAAAATATTGACAATGTATAAGAATAGTATATCTTATATATAAGAAAGGAAATTAAACATGGAATTAATAATTATGCACTTTGGAGTTTTTGGAGTTGGTTTTATGTTAGGAGTTATTATTACAAAAATAGCTTTTAATAATAATGCTACAAGTCTAAAAGATAGAGCCCAAGAGATCAAAGAAAAGAAATAATATACGGGTTGATAACTTAATAATTATGCTTATCAGACATTGACCACGTTCAACAAAAAATTCATTATTCACCTCCTAGAATTAATGTGTACATATAAGCGTAAACTTCCCAGTAAAGCAATCATTAAATTAACAGCTTATTGTTAAGAGTTAAGCCCTATAGAAAGAAAATATATTGAATATAAATAAAGAAGAAATAGAAAATAAATATTTTGAATATTTGTTGGAAATAATTAGAGTAACTGTTTATCATAATTCTAGTAGAGTTTTGGCAGAACATGATGAAGATAAAAAATTAATTCATATAGTATCAACCAATATTTGTGATTTAACTATAGAACATTTAAAAGAATTAAAAAGAAGAAAAGAAATAAAAAATTTAGCGTGAATATAACAAACGAAATAAAAGATCATTTTGATTTACACGATAGTCATCATTATTTAGATAAAGTTTTTATACCAAATTTTCCAGAAAAATTTAAACTAGGAATAATATTAGGTGCTAGTGGTTCAGGCAAAACTACTATATTAAAAAACTTTATAAATTCAAATAATCAAGATGATGTAGAATTGGAAAAATTTAATAATGAGCCGATATGTGAAAACTTTAATGATACAAATGAAGCTATTAAATATTTAAAAGCCGTAGGTTTAAATAGCATACCAACTTGGATAAGAAACATTAACACTTTAAGCATGGGGGAACAATACAGAGCAAGACTGGGATTAACATTTTCAAAAAATAAAGACATTTATGTAATTGATGAATTTACAAGTAATTTAGATAGAGTTACAGCCAGATCAATTTGTGCCAGCATGAATAAAGGCATAGACAAAAACCAAATAGTAGTAGCAACTGCACACGAAGATATTACACAATGGTTAAAAGCGGATTGGATATACAATGTTGAAACAAAAAGATTTACAAAGCAACACTTAAATTTAAATTATGATTTTAAAATAAAAAAGGTTGAATATGAAAGGTGGGATTATTATAAAAAACATCATTACTTAACAGGAGAATTAAATATATCTTCAAAATGCTATGAAGCATTTGTTGATAATTTACCTGCTGGTTTTTTAGCGATTACAACATTACCTAGTGGCACACTACAAAACGCTTATAGAGAACATAGACTTGTAACAGTTCCTAAATATCAAGGGTTAGGAGTTGCAAGTAGACTTTCTGACTATATAGCACAGCTTTATATTTTTAATAACAAAAGATATTTTAGTAAAACTGCCAATGTTTTGTTAGGAGAGCATAGAGAAAACAAAAAAAATAAATGGAGAGGAACATCAACTAATTTATCAGATAAACCTTCAAGTGATAATTCAAACTTTACAAATTGGAAAGTTAATAAAACAAGATTAACATATTCTCACGAATATATAGGCAAAACTAATAAAGAAATATTAGAAGATTTAGAAAGATGGAATGTTAATTTACTTTCTTTGGAACAAGAGCAACTAAAAAACCAATTAGTATTATTTAATTAAGAACATGAAAGAAAACACACAAGATCAAGAAATATACGATTTAGTTAAACAAATTTCTAACGAAGATAAGTTTTATCATTTAATGAAAAGACTAATAGAAATTCAAGAAGCGATAGAAAAACTAGACATCAGAAAGGAAAAATAATGGATAGGCAAGATTTACAATATGCTATTAACGATGGAACAGAGTCTATAGTTTTAGCACTTAGAGATTTAGACGCTTCAATAAACTTGTTGATACAAACACTAAAAAACACAAACACAAACAAAGATGTTTATTAATTGTATAGAAAGAAAAAACTTTGACCACAAATAAAAGAATATATAAATACAACAACTATTGGTTACCAAAAGAATCTGGAGCCATGCAACCAAGATCAAAGGCACCTAATAATGGTTCTTTGGTATTTTGTCCTTATTGTCAAAACGGAATTTATGTTAATGATTATGGTTTTTTAAACACAAAATGGGTTTGTGCTAATTGTAAAAAACAATTAACAAAAAACAGATTAATAATAGATTTAATTAAATGGAGAAAATATAACAACTTATCTTTAAGCCACGTTGGAACAATATCAATAACAGAAGAAGAAGAAAAAGAGTTAGACAAATTACCAAAGTATTATTTTCCAAACTCTATAAAAAATGAAGATTTACGAGAGTAACAAAAGTAGACATAATGTTACTGTTTTTATAATATATAAATATTATTTAGAATGAGATAAAAAAAAGATATTAGAAATATATAAAAAAAAGAAACAATAATGTCAAAACGTTACAATAAAATACCTAACTATCTTTCACCAGGGCAAACAAAAAGTTTTTTAGATGTTGCTTATTCTTTTAATGAAAGTAAAAATGCTTTTAAATCTAGCAATATGCTATTGTGTATAAAATTTCAATTGTATGCAGGGCTAAGAGTACAAGAAGCTTTAAATATAACACCAGCAAATATAACAATAGAAAAAACACTTAATGAATTAAAAGTTATAGACGGCAAAGGAAAAAAAGATCGTGTTGTTCCAATTACAGGTCCTTTATTGGAAGATATAAGGTTTATTAATAATTATTTATCTCCATCAAAAAATAAACCTTATGTAAAAATACAAACAAGAAAATCTGTAGGAGAATGGTATAAAAAAATAGCCAACAAGGCACAATTTGAAATAAAAGGCACACACACACTTAGACACACCTTTGCCAGAAATTGTTTAAAAAATGGAGTTCCAATTAATGTTTTACAAAATTTATTAGGTCATACCGATCTAAGATCAACTTTAATATATTTAAAAATAAATCCTAATTCAGAAGAACTAAATAAAGCTATGAATTTAGTACAACAAGAAATAAAAGAGCAGTAATGATAATGTGTTTATTAAAATTACCATTTAAGTTGTTATCTACTATTATTTCTTTTGTTGGGTTATTAGTTATATTAGGGTTTTTATATAGATTATTAATTACATAAAGGAGAATAAAATGGTAAATGAAAATGAAATGCTACCGCCCGAAAATGCTGGTTTAAACATAATGAATGGTTTTGCACTAGACGAGCAAAATCAACAAGGTTTTTTTAAGACAACTAGAATTTATTTAGAACCGGGTAAATCCAAAGAGCAACTTCAAGGTACAACAAATTTAACTGCCGAACAGGCGATGGATGCCTCAACAATTTTGGCTAAAAACATTAATACTAGAAACAGAATAAGTAGAGCTGAAAGAAAAAAAAGTAATTCTAATAAAGACGAAATAGATTATAGTGAAATGACTTATGCAGAAACACAACTATATACATATTTTGAATTGGCAAAATCTATAAACGGAAAGGCAAGACGTGAAGGTCAAGGTATTTTGACTGGTAATTTAGAACCAGAGGTACAAAGACAATCATCATGGCTACCTAAAAGGAGAAAGTCTTAATGAATATTTTTAGATTTAAACAAGACAATTCTGCTGAACTTGATAAAGCTACATTAAGAAATAAAATACTTTTTGTTTCTCCGAAAGAAGCGTACGGAATGCAACCTAATGCCGTAGGGTTTATGTGGAGATCAAGACTTTTTGGTTTTTTAAAACCTAAAAGAACTCATATAGTAACTGTTAGATTAGGAGATGCCACACCTTTATATCCTCTTGAAAAAAAATATGCTTCTCCATCTCCTGTAGATGAATATGATCTAAGAGATTATGAAAACGAATTTTTTTTAGAAACACAACTAAATGTAGAAAAATCTAAAAAATCTAACGAAAGAACATTGTTAGATAAATTGTTAATTGCACTTATAGGTTTTGCGGTTGTTATATTTTTAATAATTGCAATAGGTAAAAACTTTACATCTATAAAAGATGGTTTTAGTGGTAAAGGAAATATAACTAATTTATTTTCTCAAGCACCAATAGAAAAAGAATAAAAGAAAGGAAAAAAAATGATTGAGTATCAACAAGATAGTATGAGAAATGAATTTTACGAAACACTAGAAGATAGAGAAATTAAATTAGAAAAAAGAATTGAAGAATTAGAAAAAGTAATAACTTATCAAAAAAAACAAATAAGAAAACTTTTTAATATTATACAACCAATAAAACAAGATAAGGAATCTTAATGGCTTATATAACAAATGGACACGATATAAACTTAAAAACATTTTATCCTAAAACTTATTTATTTGGATATGGCTTGTTATTACTTTTTTCTATTGTAATGTTAGTAATTCCTGTAACCTATTTTTTAGGATTTTTTATGTTTTTAGTTTTACTATTAGGGGGATTAGGGACAACTTATTATAGACTAAATAAAAAACTTATTAGAGTTTATCACTTAACAAAAATAAATAACAATGTATACGAATGGGTTGAAAGATGGGAAGATAGAAAGTTTGTAGAAGAAACTATGGACCCTGCTTTTTTTTATAAAGTGGGCAAAGAGTTAGTTCCTGTTATTGATTATACTGATGATACACCAAAACCATTTAGACCTTTTGATATAGAAATTAATAGTGTAATTTCTATGGATGTAGGTAGAGCTACAGATCAATCTGCTTCTGAAAGAATGTTAAATACAACTAAAAGTTTATGGCAAAAAGAAGAAATTAGATTGATGACTTATTGTCTTATATTAGGTGGTGTTATGTTTGGTATAATTGCACTTACTGGTGGAGAAGCTCCACAGCCAGAAATTTTACAATGAGTAAAGTAACTAACGCTAACGCTAGTGGACTTTCTTTATTAGTAGAAAGTAGCGTTTTAGGAATACACGGAATAAGAGGGCAAGGCAAAACATTGTTTGCTACATATTTGGCTTTACACGCCCAAGAAACACTAGGTGCCAAAATCTTTCATAATGGCTGTTTAACCTTTGGAGAATTTGTACAAGTAGAAGATTTAATATCTTTAACAAACAGATTAAAAAATGCAGTTATACTTATTGATGAAATACAAACAATACAAGATAGCTATAGAGCTACAGGAACTTTGTCTTATTTGTTTACACAAATGTTAATGCAATTAAGAAAACGAAAACTTGTTATTATATGGACCTCACAAAATCTACAACAATTAAATTCAAGATTATTATTTCAAACAGATTTTTTGTGTCAAACTAAATACGATAAAAAAAACGAAATATTGTTTTGGAAAATGATTAGTCAAGGAACAGTTGCTCCGCACGGCTTGGAAAAAATAGGTAGAGTTTGGAGAGTAAATAGATTTTTTAAATATTATGATACAGAGCAATTGGTAGACCCTACAACTGCTATTACTTTAACAAGTGAGGGTATTAGACAATCACACGAACAGCAATTAAAAGATAGATTTTATTTAGTAATGGAAGAAATAAAGAAAGCTGGTTATGATCAGTTGTTATTTAAAGAAATACATAGAGTAATGAAAAACAACGATTTAAATTTAACCGAACACAAATTAGGAAAATGGTTAAAAGAAACTTATGGAAACCCAAAAAAAACTACAGACGGTAGACTTTATTCTTTTTAAATAATAGTGTATAGTTACTTGATTTTTTTACAAATATATATATACACTAAAAAAAGATAAGAATAAATTACTGGGAAGTTTATGTATTTCTTTAGAATAGGGCAAGTAGCGTTTAGCTTTATATTTGCTATTTTGTTATTTGCTTTTTTTCTACCTAACATTATAAGTACGGGTGATTCTGCAAGATTCACTTCTACTACACAGCCGTTATCTTGTACTACAGGTTCTTCGGCAAGTAGTTGTAATGTTATTTTGAAAGATTCTACAACTCAAATTGCTTATCCTAGTGCCAATACTACAATGGAAGGCATTACAGTATTAGAGCAATCACCGGGAACTGTAGACAGAACTGCACAAACAACATTAAGTAATGATCAGTCTTATCTCGTTATAGCTGGATTAACAGGCGGACAAACATATAACTTTAGTGTAACTTGGCCCAAAATTAATGAGGGCGTAGGCACGGGGTTAAACCAATTACTTCGATCGTTACCTTTACTTGTGGTTATAGGTATGGCAGTAGTGCTAGTCTTAGCCGGAGGAAGGTGGCTCTCCGCTAGTTAATTATGGTTCGACACTATAAAGAAAAAAATATAATAGGAGATACACTATGTCAGCTCAAATGAAAGGTATCCTTTCTGCTACAATAGTCCTAATTGTATTCCTTGCCTTATTGCCTACCATTGTTTCAAGTGTTGCCACGGCGGCTGGTACAACTGGTTTGTCAGCTAGTGCAATTGCAATTGTGAATTTAATTCCGCTTGTTGTTGTTGCTGGAGGAATATTTCTGGCTACAAAAATTGCCTGGGATAAATTTGGCGGAAACTAGGATTAGACCTACCTCTTTATATATTTAGAGGAGGTTATTATTTGTCCTCCTCTAAATATTTTTATAAACAATACAAGTAAAGGAAAAATGAATTTTATTTTTGTCTTATTAGGAACTATATGTGCAATAATGTTAGCCGGAGAAGTATCTAGTACAACAAACGTGCCAGCCATGATGATAGGTATATCGTGGTTTTTTTCAGGTGCTATGGCAATATGGACAATTTTGGAGGCATGGTTATTATTTCAAGAAAACAGGTAAATGAAAAAATTTATATTACTTTTAATATTTACTTTATTGGGTGTTACAAATATTGAACACTCACAATCTATTTATGCTCAACAACCTACACCTACACCTACAGCAACTCCAATAGCTGTTCCTATTACAGGGGCATGGAGTTCAGATTCAAGTTGTATATATAATTCACAAACTGCTGGACAAAACTGTTATATAGCAAACCCCCCATCTTTAAATCAATACACAGACGATAATGGATTAATAGAAGCACAAGGTTTTTCTAATGTTTTTGAATACAACGATGCCTTGATAGTTTTAAGATATAGATTACCTGTAAAAGACTTACCAGAATTAAATAACCCAGGCAACTCTCCAAACGATTGGGGATCAACTTGGTGTGATTTCTTAGAAAATAATTATGGTTGTCATATAGAACCAGCTAGTCCTGTATTTCCTCAACAATTAACAAACGCTAGTGGTATAACCAATGTAGGTACTAGAGTTTCTGATTATGGGTTACCTCCATTGATACTAGGTTATTGTAGAGATTCTTCTCCGGCTATGGGTGGTGCATGGAATAACTGTTGGGATTCAACATTAAACAAATATTCTTTTGGTAAAGAAAGTATTTATATGCCTAGAGTGGGTTATGGAATAGTATCTCTTTATACAAACAGTCAAAGCTCTAATACAATATTAGCTAACGATCAAGGTGTTTCCGGGTTGAATCAATATAGAGGTAGAGTTTGTTTATATCCAAATAAAGATGTGTGGAACACAGTTTCTAACACTTCTCCATCTTGTGTTGATGTAGATTGGATTGCTGAAAACAACCCTCCTGTATCTTCTACTGATAAGTTAGTACATGATGAATTTAGATCAAACGTTTTAGAAATGATGAACAAATTAGAAAAAGATGTTAATTTAGGTAACAACAAATTAGTAACTGCAAACCAAAAAATAACTGTTTTAGGTTCAACTTATATATCACAAATAGATAGAGCAAATGAAGTATTAAGTCCTATATATGAATTTGGTGCAAACAAATCTATTACAGAAGTACACACAAGTTCAGGTACATTACCTTTGCAAAGTAATATTGATAGTGATTATTCTGCAACTCAATTAAAGTCTACGTTTGATAATGTTTCACAATATTATCTAGGGTTTCAAGGGACAAATACAGGTATATGGATTATAGTAAGTTTGCTTATTATTATTTGTATTGGTTTTGCATATACTTATGTGGCAGGCACAGGACCCGGAGGAGGGCGTATGGTTTTGGTTTTAGCTTTAACTCCTGTTTTTATATTTATGTTTGTAGGTTTCCCAAGCGTAGCATTTATAGTTGTTATGGTTTCTATTTTTGCAATCTTTGGAGCATACTTTTTATTTAGAGGTGTGACCTAATGAATTACAAACACGCTATATATTTATTATTTCCCTATCTTATTATGGCTATTTTAGGCAGTATTACACAATTAAATTACAATCAAGCAGGACCCGGAGGAGAAATGATTTCATTTTTAACCGAAGCTGGAAACCCTGATATTGTTGTTTTTGATACACCTCAAATTGCCGATTCAGCAGGTGGAAGTTTAGGCACGTTAAATTCTGCTCTTTCTTTGGCAAATGCCAGTTTTAATGCCTTTACAAGTTTTGTTAAAATGGCCGCACTAGATTTTGATTTTTTTGATCAACACGAATTTTTTACATTAGTTAGAATTGGCTTTTTATTATTGTGGACACCTCTTATATTATTATTAACATTAGACTTAATGAAAGTTTTAACAGGAGTATTTAGATTTTAGCAAAACTTACAAATATAACATTTACTAAAAGCGATTTAAGAAACTTGGCTTTTGCATTTTTATTATTGTCTTTATCTATTGCTATCAAAAGTTTAGCAACACTACCTTGTGTAAATGCTTCGGGCTTTTTATCTAACACACAATATTGTTATGCTTTTTCAGTAAACGTTGCAAATTCTTCACAATCAGGAAACAGTTATTTTGACTTTCCTGTTAGAACTCAATTACCATTAGATTCTTGGGCTGTAAATGGATATATAGATAAAGCTAACAACTCTACAGGAAGTTTAACTCAAAGAAAAGCATGGGACATAAACGCTTATCAAGGTAACAATCAAAATCAATTCCCTGTAATTGCTTCTAATTTAACTACATCAGGAACTAACCCAGTTTATCTTGTACAACCATTTATAGAAAACGGAGTAACAACTACAACTTTTTATAATACAGGAAATGCACAAGCTAAAAGAGATCAAGGAATATATTTTTATAATCCAAACGATACCGCAAGTTTTGTAGATTGTGAAAACTTAACAAACCCTTGTGCTACAAACCCTATAGATTATATTATCAACTTTAAAATTCAAGCAACTGTTAAGCCATTAAATTCTAGCGTTGATTATGTAGCAGACCCTACAATTACAATTCCTACTGGAGAAAGTAATTTAATTTGGTGTGATACATCTGTAGCAGACCCTTGTTATGCAGACATTGTTGATAAGTTTGATGAACTTAATAGCACAGGATATAGATTAAGAGTAAAAACAGATTCAAGTGGTAGTAGCTATTTAGTATGCCAAGTAGATAACAACATAAAAGAAAACATATTGTTAAACTATGCTAAAAACTCTACACAAAACATTTTATATACTTTTACATTAAACATGGCAGGCAACACTCAAATACAATGTAATATTTTATATCAAGATTTATTATTAGGAACATCAAGTGTTGTAACATCTAGTTTAACTGGTTCTACTTATCAAGCTACACAAAATAATGAAAATATAAATGTATGTACTAATTGTAGTAAAGTAATGTTGTATGATTTAATGTTTGCTGATAACACTACAGGATTGCAAAATGTTAGATATATGTTTAACGCTAGAGAAATGTCAGAAACAAGTACAGGTGGTGCTCCTTACACTATGCAAGCATTTGAAAGTACAAACACTTATTTAGATTCTAATAACACAAACATTCCATTAGTTTGGACAATAAACACTACAAACACACAAAACGATATGAGCCCTAGTGTAACATCTATACAAGCACAATCTATATCTGATGTTCCTATAGAGTTTCAAGATTCTGTAGCGTGGGTACCTAATTGGTATGGTTCAGGAAACCCTATATCTTTAACAAAAACAGATAGAGCTGAAAATTCATTTCTTTATTGGTTATATGGAAAGCCAACTAATTGGGACATACCAGACAACTTTTACTACGTTATGATCTTTTTAAGCATAGGTAGTATTTTTGCTATGATAATGTTTTTGGCTACAAAAGAAGTTTTTTTAAGCACACTAATATTAGGCGCACCTTTGTTGTTTGGGATAACTCAAGGGCTTGTTCCTTTATGGCTTGGATTCTTTTGGTTTATAGCTGTTATTACTGTTATTACAGGAAAATCGTATTTTAGAGGTATATAATGAATCGTAAAGAGATATTTATTTTTTATATACCTCCCGTAGTGCTAGGTAGCACAATAGGAATTTTAACTTGTCAAATTATTATTAATAAAATTATAGGAGTCTTAAATTGAAAAATATATTACAAGGAGTAAAACAAATATTTCCAGCTGAAAGGCTACAATCAAATATAGCAATCTTTATTGCAATAAGTGCCTTAGCTTTTTCTGTGAGTAGTTCTAATATGCCGTGTATCAATGCTGATACTTGTGCAGTAGGTTCTAATGAAGTTTTTAGTGGAACTCTATCTTTACAAAACAACACTCAATATAATACTAAATTAACTCCCGGAAGTCCTACAGGAGATATTGTAATAACACTACCTTCTACAACTTCTACTTTGGCTACAACTTCACAAATACCAAGTGTGCCTACTTTACCAGCAAGTAAAATAATGGCTACAGATGGTACTGGTGCTTATAGCACAACAGACATATATCCATTAAGCATAGGAACTACCGGGCAGGTTTTAACAGTTAATTCTGGAGCAACTGCCTTAGAGTATAGTTCTATTACAGGAGTGCCTAGCTTAACAGCAAGTAAAAGTGTAGCTACAGATGGTACAGGAGCATTGGTTACAACTGATGTTTATCCATTATCTTTAACAGCTAATAAACCTTTGGTTTCTGATGGAACCGGTGCATTAACCACAGCTAGTTTAACCGCAGATAAAATAATGGTTACTGACACCAATGGAAATTTAGATACCACAAATGTATATCCTTTAAGTTTTAGTGCTAACAAACCTATAGTTTCAGATGTTAGTGGAAATTTAACTGATATAACTTTAACAGGTGATACACCAATGAAAACGGATGCCAACGGAAATTTAACGGCTACCGATTTAGTACCAGAAACCGATCTAACCATAGGTAGTGGAACAGCTGGACAAATGTTGGCTGTAAATAGTGGAGGTACAGCTTTAGAGTTTGTTGATGCTGGTGGAGGTGGTCAATGGACACTTAAAGCTAGTGGTCAATCTCAACTGGCATCGGGCGGAATGATTTCCGGAGATAGTAACACCGACCAAGTCGTTTTATGTTGGGGGGGTACAAACTCAACCGACGGAGTAGACGGTAATTACTTCCGTATGACTAAGGGAAAACAATATAAATTAGTTTTATCAACTAAGGCAAATTTAAATGGATATTACAATTCAAGTACACAATATAGTAATATTGGTACGGCGTGGATAGGTAACGGGGTAGACTGTTCTAACGGAACAGTACCCACAAACAGCCCAACGGCTATGGGGTACAACTACATGATAGATAATTATTTTTTACACCCGTCGGGTCAAGGCACTAATTATTATGGAACACAAGCGTATTTCTGTAATTTATTTGCCGGTCAAACTGTACAAAGTAATAATATGCCCGAAAGTTGGCACGGCGAAATAATTTTAAATGATTTTCAAACTTATTTTGGTAGTGTAAGAAACGGAGTTACAGCCGTGCATGATATAAGATTTGCAGGTAACCATGTAAGCCAAAGCCCTTATATAGGTTATGGCGGTCATAGTACCGGTACCTGTGAAGCGTACACAAGTACGCCGGGGGGTTATATTTCAGATGTAAATGATATTTACGGACTTTATTTTAGAAATATCCGCCCTTCTAGTTGGAACTCCAATGCACAAAACTCTTTATTATATTGGTTGTATGAGTCTAACGATTATAACAATACACCGTAAAAATTTACATGATAAAAATTAATTCGCACCAATGGGCAAAATTAAAAAAATTAGAAAAATTAGCGAAATCAAATAAAAAGAGAAATAAAGAAAAATGGCAGAGCAACAAATATTAGGAACAAAAAAACCTCAATATCAAAAACCTAGAAAAATATCTTTTAAAGTAATAAAACCTCCTCTAAGTTTAGGTGGTGGTAAGATAGAAAAAAGTAAGTCAAAGACACCTGTTAAATTAGGCGGTGGAGATATAAAACCAAAGATAGTCATACAACCTCCTATAAGACTAGGCGGTGGTAAGATAGAAAAAAGTAAGTCAAGATCAAAGATAGTCATACAACCTCCTATAAAACTAGGTGGTGGTAAGATAGAAAAAACTCCGTCAAAGACACCTGTTATAAAACAAACATTAGAAGAACAAGAAAGACAATTAGAAAAAAGATCAACACAACTAAAACCTCAATATAAAACTTTAGAAGAACAAGAAAGACAATTAGAAAAAAGATCAACACAACTAAAACCTCAATATAAAACAAAAGTTGATAGTTCCTTAGAAGTTCAAAACACTTCATTTACTTCTACATCAAAACCTATAAGTAATATGCAAGTAAAAGCTATGGGGTTACCCAAGTTGCCAAAATTACCAGAATTAAAAACAGATGATATATTTAATGAAGTGTCTAAATATGCAAACAAAAACACTTGGGAAAAAATTAAAAGTGTTCCTTTATCTTCATCAAAAATGCCAACTACAGTTCCTTTACCTAAATGGCTTGCACCAATATCACAAGGAAAAGAAACATTTACTCCTACTATAGGAACTTTATATTCACTAACAGGAATTCCTTATGTTAAAGAAGAATTAAACAAAATAGACACTACAGGAAAATTTGGAGCAAAAGGTACAGGAGGACTATCAACAAGTTTAAGTCCTTATACAAGATCAATAGCAGGCTTAAATCCTCTAAATTTAATGGCTGAAACATTTGGATTAAAAGGAACAACACCTGTTATGAGTAGAGCAGAAAGAGATTCAAAACCTTTTGGAGATATGTTTTTTGTTCCAGCTGATAGACAAAAAAAAGTACAAGAATTATGGAAAGAAGTTGGAAGTAATTTAGCTAAAGGTGGAAAACCAAATGTAGGAACACCTACGCCTGAACGAGCTTTTGCCTTAGCAGGAACCATCTGGAGACCTATTGATTTAGTTCTTACAGCTACAATGGCTAAAGGGGCGGCCAACTTAGTAAAAAACATTACAAAGCCAATAACTAACCCAGCATTAAGCGGAGCATTAAAAACCAAAGATGTATTAGTAACTACGTTAGATAAAAGAACTGCTAATAAGTTAACAGAGAAAGCAATTCAAGGTAGTTTTTTAAGACAAGTGTCTGACAATATGTTAGGTTCTCAAAATTCAAAAGGAATATATTTTTCTTTAACAGACGCTGAAAGAAAGTTATTATCTGACCCGGCAAAACAACAAGTTCTAAGAGAACGTCTTTATGCAGTTGGAACAGAACTTGCAAAACAAAAAGACGCTAAGTTTTACGGAGGGCAAACAGTTCCAGATAAAAATGTAGTAAGAAACATTAAAAACAACTTAACAGACTTTTTAACATTAGTAGAGCCACAAGATAGATTTAAACTAGAAATGGGAATAAATAAATTATCTACAAAACAATTAAATGAAATAAAGAAAATTCAAGATTATAAAGCTACAGGAGATATAGCTAAATATGAAAATGAATTTAAAAAATTAGTTGAAACGGAAAAAAGAAGAAAAGAATATGTTTCAAAAAAAATAGAAGAAGGTAAAAAATCTTACGATTCAAAAGAAGCTGAAAGAAAAGCACTTGCAAACAGAATAGAAAAAGACCCTAGATATTCAAAAGATTTACAAGAAAGCCAGTTAGCTTTTGAAAAAGAACAATTAGATATAAGAAGAAAACAAAAAGCATTTGAAGATCAACTAAAAAAAGCAGAAGAAGCCGAAAGAAAGGCAAAAAAAGAAGCGTTTAAAATAAAAGTAAAAGAAGGCAAAACTAAAAACTTTTATAAAAAAGAAGCACAAGCAAAAAAGAAAGCTGAAATAAAACAAAAACTTTTAGATGAAAATCCGGACTATTGGACACTACCTTTTGATGAAAGAACAACTAATGAATTAATAACTCCAAAACCCAAAGACATTAAACCTTTACCTAAAAAAAGCAAAGGTGATCTAGGTACAGAACAAAAGACACCGGGAACTTTAAAGCAAAAAGAAAAACCCACACAAGAAGAAAAATTTACAAAACCTTTATCTCCTAAAGAAATAGAAGATTTAACCAAAAAACCAAACGCTAAAAATTTTAATAACATTTTAGATATACCGGGAATAAAGTTATATGGAAATCAAAAAGAAGGAATAGCAATTTCAGATCAGCAAGCAGAGGAGCCTACATATACTGCTGATGTAGAAAAGCAAGAAATTGTTATTAGAAAAATTCCAGATTCTCTTATAACTCAACAAAGAGCTTCTGACCCTTGGAAAGAAATATCAGATGGAAAATCTTATGGTATTAAATTTGGTAAAAAAGGTAAAGGTGAAGAAGAAAGAGCTTCTGACCCTTTTGAAGATGTAGGTGGTGGCTATGGTTATGTATATGATGATAAAACAGGTACATTAAAAGTAAAGAAAACAGAAAGAGCTTCTGACCCTTTTGAAGATGTAGGTGGTGGCTATGGTATGCCTATGCCAACTAAACCTATACCTAAACCTAAACCTCCTAAAACTAAACCTGAAACAGAAGAAGAAAAAAAAGATAAAGACGATAATGGTGATGACTCTAAACCTAAACCAAAAACAAAGAAAGCTCCAGAAAAAATAGAAGAAGGTAAAAAAGAAACACCAAAACCTGATGATAAACCTGAACCAAAACTAGAAGAAGAAAAAACTAAAGTACAACCTAGAGGAAAACTAGATACAAGAAAATATGAAACAAAGAAAACTAAATCAAAAAAACTTATAGATTTAGATTCAGTTAAAATAACTAAAAAAACAAAAAATCCAAAAAACTATCCAAACATAGTTACTTGGCAACAAGGTAATCAATACCCAATAGCAAACTTATTAACAAACAAAATAAAATACACTACAGTTAGACCTAGAAACTTACCAAAAGGGAACACGGTTAAAGATACTTTTAAAATACTTAAGAGTAGTCCAAAAAAACCTAAAAAACGTGGATTAGATATAGGTAAGTTTTTTGCAACAATATCACAGGGTGGAGTATCATTTCAATTAAAGCGTAAAAGAAAAGTATAGGAGTATATAATGCTTAAAAATATATTTAGTAAATTTGGCAAAAAAACTAAATCAAAAAAAGAAAAACAAAAAAAAGACACTCAAACAGAGTTTGATTTTGGCTCCTTAGATGATCTAAAGAAAGAAAAAAAGACTGATGACAATAAATTTGGGTTTGCTAAAGATACTAAATTTGCCAAAGAAAAAGAAAAAGAAGAAAAAGAGAAACAAAAATTTGCCAAGCTAGAAGAAATAAAAGAAGAAAAAGAGAAACTAGAAAAAGAAGCTAAACAACGATTTAGAGCTGGAGCAGATGTAAAAGTTTTAAACCCAAGTGAAAAAGGAAAATATCCACAAGAAATAGCCGTTAGAGTTAGAAAACCACAAGATACTAAATATATAAAAATTGATCTTGTAAAATCTGATGTTACTATAACAAAAGACACACCTACAGGAGTTGTTAAAGGAGATGACATCAGAATAGTATCTGAAAGCGGGCAAAAACCAAAAATTGATGACATAAAATTATTAGGAGCTAAAGTTAGAGTTAATGAAAGCGGACAAGTTTTTTACGATAAAAAACCATTAGGAAAAAGAAAAGGTGGTTTTTTTGAAGCTAAGTTTAATCTTAAGTCTAAAGCAGACAAGACTAAAAACTTTGGTGCCAGATTAAAAAATAAAGCTGGAAGAGGACTTAGACTCGAATTTTAAGACACTCCAAACTGTAAAAGAGTATCAAAGTATCACTTATACAAAGGAAAGCGTCTTAAATAAAGCAAAAAAAGAGATAATAAAGGGAATTAATGAATACAGACTCAAATTTAGGTATAATTTTAGGATTTATAATAATAATTGCTACTATTTTTTGGTATCTTAACGGAAAAACGCTTTTTTCATAAAAAAAATTAAAATCTTAAAAAAACATAAAAAAGAGTATTGACACGTTTCCGAATTTTTCAGTAACATTTGAATAGATTTTTTTTCTTTTCTGGTTTCTTTTTTGTTTTCAGAAATTCATTAGGAGAATGATTTTAGACTTTTAGTAAACATTAAAGAAAATAATTAAAAATATAATAACTATATATATATCTTAATTAAGAAAAATCTATAAATTGATCTTATTTTCTAGTATCATAATTATAATATTAATTTTTTTATTAATATTATCCTTTCTAAAAGAATGAGAGATTGAATTTTTTCCTAATTAGCTTTTATTAACTTTTATTAAATGAAATTCTAAATTTCAATCTCTTATTCTAAAAAGTAGATTTTAAAATTATCTCATTCTAAATCAATCAATTCTTTAAAGTTGTTTTATTTAGAATTTATGTTTTTTTATGTTTATTTATAAAAACGAGTAAAAAGCGTTAAAAACACTTAAAAAAGCGTCATTTATAGCTCTTTTAAGATCTTAAATTTTAATTAAAAAGTGTTAAAAATGACGTTAAAAATAAGTAATAAATATTTATAATTATATGAATTTTTATTAAATTTTAAAAAATCAAAAATTTAAAAAATTTCAGCTTAAAAAAATTTAAAAATTTTAAAAAAAATCTAATTTTTAAAAATCTTGAAAATCTTAAAAAATCTTAAAAAATCACTTTTTAAAAAAAATGTTAAAAAATGTTAAAAATTGCTTTTTTTATTGATCTCTTAAAATGACGTTTTCCAGCTATAAATGACGCTTTTTCGACACTTTACACAATAACGCCCTTAATATATTAACTTATATATTTTTATATATATATATCTATAATAAAATAAATTAAATATAAAATAACTATTGACAATGCTTTTGAATAGTGTATATTAGTTTATATAAATAAAAAATCTAAGGAGATTAATAATGAAAATTGTAATAAACATTGATAGATATGAATACCCATTTTTACATGAAGCTATAGAAAAATTAGAAGATGAGAATGTATTAACTGATTTTTCAATACAGATAATAGAAGAATAAATTATAACAAATAATAAACCTTAGGAGGTTAATAATGAAAAAATACGTTAATAAATATGAATTTTCGGGAGTTATGAAACAACAAACAAATTGGCAAATTGATTTAATCGATAAATTGTTTGATGATTTAGAGTCGTACGAACTAAACAGCGGTGAAGATTTAGACTTTGATCCAGTTGCTATTCGTTGTGAATATGCACAATATGATTCACTAGATGATTTTAATGATCAAAATTCTACAGAATATAAAAATCTTGACGAGTTAATAGACAACCATCATACTGTATTGATATCAGATATTAACACTAAAATATTAGTATCTCAGTGGAGTATGTACGATTAAATTAAAAATAACTAATATGCACTATTGACAATGCTTTTGAATAGTGTATATTAGTATATATAAATAAAAAATCTTAGGAGGTTAATAATGAATAGAAAAAAAATTATTATATTAAATAA
>CETM01203084.1_pt1 | contig 19824 bp, 15 predicted proteins | sample 361451 | NCBI WGS metagenome assembly CETM01 (sample SAMEA2622690, study PRJEB7988) | marine metagenome | isolation source: saline water (ENVO:00002010), including
AGGCTTTATGGAATATATAGACGCGCCTTTGTTGCTATTCAAATACACTCTGAAAGAACCATCCGACAATGTTACTGAACCCGGATCTTGTAGTTCAAAAACCGGAATTTCATCACCGTACTCGTCATTCACGACAACCTGATAAAACTCCTTAGACCAGTTAACTCCATCTTCGGACATAACCATACCCAATATATCTTTCTCTAGCTCAGGATTCTTCTCATAATAGAATTCCTTTGGAACTTTCAGGAACATATAATAATTATCTTCGTATTCCAGTACAGTTGAATCATGGCCAAAATCAAAAAGGAGAGAACCTTTTTCCCAATTTAGTCCATCAGCAGATGTAGTACTAGCGATAGCCCTTCCTCCACTATAGTAAATTACGTATTCATCATCAATTAAAGTAACATCAGCACTAGAAGCGAAATCGTTTCTCAATTCACCTGCAAAATGGGTTCCTGTTTTTGTCCATTCTAATCCATCGTCTGACGTGGCAAATAGTATGCGATGCATCAATTGGTCTTTCCCACTCCCTTCATCAACACCTAAATATCTACCGGTATAAGCCATATAATATTTATCTTCTTCCCCAATAAATGCCTCTGGTTCTCCCGCCTGATAATCCAAATCATCAACTCCCCCATGTTCAATACGAACACCTGGTTCTATTTCCCAGGTGATAGCGTCATCTGAAATTAAGCTAACTATATGAGTTATGTCATATCCGTCTATCAATCTAGGGTACCCTTTGGGTCTACTCTGCAAGTACATACGGTATTGACCATTCAACAGCTGGACTACACTGGGCCCAACTATACTTCCTGAATTCATTTGTTCAATCGTCACAATTTCTGGGTTATCTAGCTCAAATTGAATGGTGCCAATCAGTGAATATTTAGAAGCTGCTGCCTTAATCCGATCGCTTTGCTTCACCATTAAGGGAGGAGTAGGACGGTTTTTATCGCTCTTTCCTAGTGGCGGCTTGGGTAACTGAGATTCTTTCTTCTTAATTTTAGGCGCCTCTATTGTAGTAGGCTTGATAGTAGGCTTGATAGTAGGCATAGGAGTATTCGGAACAGGAGTATCTGGAATCACTGTGGCAGGAGGTATGAATTCTGTTTTTGTTTGTTCTTGCACGACTTCTGTTTGTTGGCCACAACCCACCAATACAAACACAGAGATTAGCATTCCTAATAATAAAACTCGAGTCATCATTTAATACATCACCTCGGACCCTATTAACTAGATAAATATTCCTTCATATCCAATACTTGAATAGCATTAGTAGTCCCCGTAACTCCTGTCATCAAACCATACACAATCGTAACAAGATCTTGATCAGTAATGGTTTCTGCGTTAATCAAAGTTTCAACGATACTACTGACTAATTTACTAGAATCTCTTTCCGCTGGGACTACCCCCACTGCTGTACAACCCCAAAGTAGTGCAATCCTATCTAACATAGCTTTGTCGTGCGTTATTACTGCTATTTCACTATCAGGCCTAAACCTAGATACTTGTCTAGCAGAAGCTCCAGAATTGGTAACCACAACCGGCTTTGCGCCTAGGCTTTTTACTAAACGGGCCGCTCCAGAAGCAATTGCTTGAGTTCTACTATCTTCGCTCAAATCTTGATAATACGGATAAATCTCTTCAGCCTTTAAAATTGTACGAGCTGCAACTGTTAAAGCTTCAACAGGAAATTGCCCAACCGCAGTCTCATCTGATAGCAAGATCGCATCGCATCCGTCTAAAACAGCATTACTAATATCAGACACTTCCGCTCTTGTCGGAGTAGGTGAAACCACCATCGAACGAAGCATTTGTGTGGCTATCACAGATACTTTAGCAGCCTGATTTGCCTGTGAAACTATATTCTTTTGAATCACAGGGACATCCACCATGTCGATTTCTACACCTAGATCTCCTCGGGCAACCATGACAGCATCAACTTCTGACAATATTTCGTCTACATTCACAACAGCTTCCGCTCGTTCTAGCTTGGCCATCATGGGAGCAGTAGCTCCGACTTCTTTCATATATGCTTTAGCGTACCTCACATCTTCTAAAGACCTTACAAAGGAAACTGCTACCCAATCCACGCCTTGTTCAACACCAAATTTGATAGCTTCTTTATCAGCTTCAGTAAGCACTGGAAGATCTATCTTAGCTCCTGGCAAGTTCAGCCCTTTATAAGAAGAAATCATTCCACCATTTCTAACCCTACAATTAACCACTCCGTCATCGTTCGACAGAATTTCTAAGCATATAGTCCCGTCAGATATGTATATTAAGTTATCTTTGGTGAGATTCTTAAGTATTTCTGCTTGTGGGAATGGAATAACTTTAGGATCATCAGATGAGTCTGCAGGTACAACAGATACTCTATCTCCATGGTTAAGTTGGACTTGGCCATCAATCGTACCAAGTCTCATTTTAATTCCGCCTAAGTCCTGAAGTATTGCTACTCTTCGGTTGTGTTTTTGGGCTGCCTCTCGCACGGACTTTATGATTTTGGCATGGCTTTCAAAAGTGCCGTGAGAGAAATTCAATCTGGCACAATCCATGCCATTTTCCACCAATTGATCAATAACCTCGGGCGAATCAGTAGCCGGTCCGATAGTTACAACAATCTTGGTTTTCCTCATATCATACGCCACATATCTCGAAAGCCGTGGCCTCCCTTTTTATTTGTCTTTATAAAAGGCATCACTAGCAGTCTGCAATGCTGCTCTTCTATTAACTATTAATGTGTCTCTGACTGAAGCTGCCCATTTATTAGAGGCTTCAATCCCTGTCAAGGTATTTTGGAATTGGGGCATAACGTACCTAGCTAATAGTTCATAACTATGCAAGATTTTCTCTCTAGCGCACCAATCTTCCACTCTAATCATAAACTTTCCAAAACCACCGCTTATTTTTTGTAGCCTTTGAATAGCTTCTATACAATCATCAGGGGTTCCAACAATCCACTGGTTGTTTTCTACCATATGGTCCACTATCTGATTATCAGGCACATCTGGAGCAGAATTACCCAAAGTTTGATCAAAGTATTCTTTAGTAATCCGGGCTCCTCCTACTCTAATATCTTCCATTGCCTGTTCTTTAGTCTCTGATAGGTGAACTCCGACTGACAACGCCCAATCTTCTCTACGTACAGTCTGGCCATGTTCTGCGGCTGTTGCTTCGCAAATTGACCATAATTCTTGCAAATTTGTCTCTCTGACCAAGCCTCTTGGTACGCTCAAAGAAATCACTGATGCTCCATATTTACCTGCAACGGTTACACCAGCCGGGGATTGAACGGATGCCACTGCTATAGGAACCTGTGGCTGCTGATAGGGTCTCATTTGCAAAATAGCTTCATTCAACTCGAACCAGTCACTTTTATAGGTAATGGGTTCAGTTTCAGTCATAAGTCTTTTGATAATGCCAACAGACTCATCCATCATTTCTCTCTGACGAGTAGGGTCAATACCTAACATGTACGCATCCGAAGCCAGAGCACCTGGACCTACCCCTAATATGACTCTGCCTTTAGTCAGATGGTCCAATAACGTGAATCGATTAGCCACCATAAACGGATGGTGATATGGCAAACTTACAACACCTGAACCTAGCCGGATATTTTTCGTTCTCTCTGCTGCTGTAGCAATAAAAACCTCTGGTGAGGAAATAGTTTCCCAGCCAGCACTATGGTGCTCTCCAATGTATGCCTCATCAAACCCCAAATAATCTAACCATTGGATAATTTCTAAATCTCTTTCCAAAGCTAGTGTAGGATTTTCACCTACTCTATGGAAAGGAGCCATGAACACTCCGAATTTCATTCTACCTTCAAATGCCATAATGCTGCTCCTCATTCTAATCTAATCTAATCTTACCACCCACACTATCTTTGTCCAAGGAATTCCATTCCAATATTATTCAGTTGTCAGTTTATTAAACAAACATTACAATTCGTTCAAATCACTATAAGAGAGGGGGGAAACATGGCTAAAATAAAGCATATCGCTATTTCTTCAACCAATCCCGATGAAACCGCAAAGTTTTATAAAGAATGTTTTGGTTTAGAGGAAGTAGGAAAATTAGATGGTAAGAATGCCTATGGTTACTACTTGAGTGACGGCGATATAAACATGGCGATCTTAAATTTCAAAAATGATGATGTAGCTGGAGAAGAGTTTGGGAAAGAATATTCTGGTATTCACCATATCGGATTCCAGGTAGAAAGCATGGCAGACACAGAAGAAAAACTCAAACAAGCAAAATCATCTCCACGTGAGTCGATAAATAAAGCCTTGGGCGTCGGGATGGATAACAGGCATGCGAATGTGGAAGTTAAATACGCCGGCCCTAATGGAGAGATAATTGATATATCTCAGACAGGATGGGTAGGGACTTCAGGAATAGACTAAATCATCCTAAGTATTTAAATGCAAGGATTGGGCGTTCACTATCTCTTAGTTGAACGTCCAGTTCCAAATCTTGCCCAGTTTCTATTGTTTCAGGCAAGCTAGCATCAACATTAAGTATTCGCGCACTAATCCTAGGTCCTTCATCTAAAGTTACAATGCCTGAACAGTATGGTTTATCTCTCCCGAATCCTTCTTCAGCCATTCGAGTTGGTACTATCGATATACAAGTGAATGTGCTGAGTTTCCCTTTCCCAGAAAATTCTTTTTCTGATAAGTCTGCGCCTTGGCATGCCGAACAAAAATATCGAATCTCCGCGCTCAATTCTCCACAGACGTTACACTGCACTCCAACAAGTTTGTTTTCTTTTAAATTTTCAAAAAAATCGGCTGAATCCATTTATACACCTTTCTTTAAAATGTTAACTACGCAAGTACCACCTGTACCGCCGACATTGTGAGTGAGGCCAACTTGCAAATCCTTATCCACTTGTCTTTCTCCTGCTTCACCTCTTAATTGCTTAAATATCTCTACCACTTGCCCTATGCCAGAGGCACCTACAGGATGGCCTTTTGATTTAAGTCCCCCAGATGTATTAATTGGCTTATCTCCATCTCTAGAAGTTCTTCCTTCATCTACTGCATGAGGTGCTTCTCCAGGTCTGAAAAATCCCAAATCTTCAGTAGCCACCAATTCTGCAATCGTGAAGCAATCGTGAACTTCAGCAATTTGTATGTCTTCAGGCTTCATTTCTGCCATCTGATAAGCCATTTCTCCAGCGGCCTTAGCTGCAGATAAAGAAGTTAATTCATCTGAATCATGCAGTGCTTTACCTGTAGCTTGTCCGGTTCCCATAATTGTGACTGGACTATCGGTAAAGTTGTTTGCTATATCAGACGATACCAAAAGCAAGCATGCAGCTCCATCTGTAATAGGAGCACAATCGAACAACCTTAGCGGCCATGCAACCATAGGATTAACACTATCGTCACTCAAAAAATCAATCTCATTATTCCATTCAGGTACTTCTTGCCCTCTTTCTTGAGCACGTGACTGTCTACGCTTTATCATGTCATCAATCGTTACGTTAAATTGAGCATTCGGGTTTAATTTACCATTCTTGTGATTTTTTATTCCTACTTTCATTAGATGTTCCGACGTTGTGTTATAACGATCCATGTGAGCTTTAGCCAACTCCCCATAGATTCCTGGGAAAGTTAGGCCTGCAGGAATTTCATATATGCCATCAGCAGCCGTGGCCAACACATCAGTCACGTCTTCGGTAGGTAAGTTAGTCATTTTCTCCACTCCACCTACTAACACCACGTCATATAATCCTGACGCAATCGCTAAAATACCTTCACGGAAAGCACTTCCACTGCTAGCGCAAGCATTTTCAATTCTTGTTACAGGAACAGGTGTAATACCAAGCCAGTCAGCAATAATAGGGGCAGTATGTCCTTGTTTTTCGAATAAGTCTGAAGAATAGTTTCCGATATATGCCGTTTCGATATCATTAACATCAAAACCATCTCCTAAATTATTCTGCATATCTTTAAAAGCTTCTACAAATAAGTCACGGCTGGTTTTTGTAGGAAAAGCACCAAATTTACATATTCCTACGCCTGCTATAGAAACAGATCTAGCTAATTTACGGGAGCGAGTTGTATCAACCATACAAACCTCTAATCATTTATTTTTTTGGTTCAGCGCCTATTATCCTGTTCCCAATAATTATAGTCAATCGAAAAACTATAAGTTAGGTTGGTCAGAAAACCCTATTATCGTTTCCATCTCATGCGCTGCTTGCAACAAGTTTAAATCATCCATCGGTGACCCAACTATTTGCATTCCTATAGGCATACCATTCGAAGCTATACCTGATGGGATACTTATCGCAGGAAAACCAATAGCCGTCCAAGGTCCTTGGAACATAGGGTTACCAGTAGTAGATACATCTCCTGGGGCAACTTCTGGAGTGGAAGGAGTAATAATAAGGTCGTAAGTTTCAGCGAAATTCCTTAGATCGAATCTAAACTGTTCCCGTTCTTCTAGAGCATTAGCATAAGTTAAACCATCATACTCTAAGCCTTGTGCAAGCATTGCTCTTAATTTAGGCCTATACAATTCTGATTTAGTTGTGTAATTTTCTTTATGAAAAGCTGCTGCTTCAACTGCCATAATTAGTCGTTGATTGCGGAAAGCTGACTCAAAATCATAAGGTGCTTCCAATTCGTCTATCTGATAACCTGCTTCATCTAATTTACTCATTTGAGCATTAATATTATCCGTGATATCAGATTCAACTCCTTTGGAAAAATATCCTTTTAAATACGCAACCTTCTTTCTACATGAATTATTCAAATTAGAAGAGAATCCCGGATTTGGGAATTTAACACTCGATTTATCCAATGCATCAAACCCTATCAAGCAATCCATCACTAAAGCCGCATCTGCAACGGATCTAGTTAACCAACCCACGGTGTCTAAATTCCAACTAACGGGTACTAATCCGCGTCGGCTTACTAACCCAAAAGTTGGCTTATAACCCACTATCCCGTTGAAAGCTGCTGGCCGTAATACTGATCCTACAGTCTGAGAACCCATTGCTATCGGGCACATTCTAGAAGCAACTGCGACTGCAGAACCACTGCTAGAACCTCCAGGAGTATGAGCAAAATTCCAAGGATTCACAGCCTCAGATGGATCCAAACAAGCGAACTCTGTCGTAACCGTTTTCCCCATGATGTTGGCTCCAGATTGCTTTAGCAAAGAAACCGTCACCGCATCTGCTTCAGGAATAAAACCTTCATAAACTTTAGAGCCCGCCTCGGTCGGTATCCCAGCAGTGTAGTAAATATCTTTTAGTCCTACCGGAACTCCCGAAAGTAGCTTGTCTACATTACTTTGTTCAACATCTTTGGCCTGTTTGAGAAAAGCTTCTTCATCAAAATACACCCAAGCTTTTAATGGTTCTTGTAGTGAGTGATATCTATCCATCACAGAAAGAGCCACTTCTGTAGCAGATATACTTTTATTCTTCATAAGCTCTAGCATTTCTGTAGCGGTCAAGTTAAATAAATCCATAACACCTCCAATTGAATAACCGTCAAAACCTGATGCAATTAGTGATACTTCAACTAGAATTATCCTCATCTATCTTGTAGCATAACAAACGCATTAGATTATGTTATGTGAGTTGCATAATTCTACACAAAAAAGAGTGAGACGGCATTATGGAAAATTTATGGTCGGATTCTGAAGCTAAAGGAATGAATGACTTAGACAGTCTGGTTTATATGAGCAGACTTATTGGAGCAAATACTGAATTAGTGGTTTGGGGAGGAGGAAATACTTCGATTAAAGTTACTGAGCCCGATATTGCTGGAAATGATATTGAAGTACTTAAAATAAAAGGATCGGGATCTGATCTCAAAACTATTAGACACAATCAATTCGCGCACCTTAGGCAAGCAGACATCGTCCCATTAATCGAACGCAAAGATATGACAGATGAAGATATGGTCGATTACCTTGATAAATGCATGCTGGATCCTAAGAATCCCCGGCCATCTGTCGAAACTCTTCTTCACGCCTTTCTACCTTTTAAATGCGTAGCTCACTCTCATGCCGATGCTATCGTTTCATTAACTAATAACGTGGACCAACAAAAGGTATTAACTGACGTATACAAAGGGAATATGGGTTTAGTGGAATACATTAGGCCAGGTTTCCTTCTTTCAAAATTGGTAGGCGAGCAAGTCATCCAAAATCCTAATCTAAGAGGTGTGATTCTAGCCAAACATGGATTATTTACATGGGGAGATACAGCAAAAGAAGCTTATGACCGGCACATTGACCTTGTTACAGAAGCTGAGACATATCTAAAAGATCATCAGATAAAAACTCTGACTCACGGTCATACCCATGACTTAGATCCGGATAAACAAAAGTCGCTAGTCGAAATATTAACCCCAATGATGAGAGGCCTAATAAGCAAAACTTCTAAGAAAGTACTCAAATATGACAATTCCAAGGAAATAATGAATTTTTTGTCTTATCAAGAGAGTCCCGAATTAAGTCAAATTGGCCCCGCTACTCCTGACCATCTAATTCATACAAAACAAAAACCTCTGTGGGTAGAGTTAGATAAATCCGGAGATTCCAATGCAATGTACACATCTCTGAAAACTCAACTAGATGATTACGCTATAAATTACGACAAATGGTACGAGCAACACACTAGTGGATCTGACATCAAATTAGATCCTTTCCCTAGGGTGATCCTAATTCCGCAATTAGGTATGTGGACTACAGGGAAAGACGCTAAGGCGACTACTATTACCGGAGATATTTACCATCACACAATCAATGTTATGACAAAATCAGAAGGAATTAGCTCTTTTATTTCGCTGAGCGATCAAGATGCTTACGATATGGAATATTGGCCCCTCGAACAATACAAATTAACCTTGGCGCCACCAGACAAAGATCTTGCCAGTAAAGTTGCACTGATAACCGGAGCGGCAAACGGCATAGGTAAAGCAATTGCCGCCACATTAGCAACCGAAGGGGCGCACGTATTCTTAACAGATATAGACGAAACCAAAGTACAAGAAGTCGTTGAAGAATTGAAAGATACCATAGACCCTTTAAGAATCAGTGGTTGTTCCATGGATGTAACAAATCAGCAATCTATCAAAGAATCTTATTCCCAATTAATCCGGCAGTTCGGAGGTATAGACATACTCGTATCGAATGCAGGTATAGCTCCAGACGGAGCGATTGACACACTAGAGTTAGCAGACTGGCAAAGATCATTAGATATAAATACGACAGGTCACTTCTTAGTAGCTTCACATTCGCTGAGAATAATGAAATCTCAGGATACTGGAGGAAGCATGATTTTTATAGGCACAAAGAACATACCTGCACCAGGGGCAGAATTTGGAGCCTATAGCGTAGCAAAAGCAGCAGAAGGACAGCTTGCAAGAATCATCGCTTTAGAAGGAGGAGAGTTTGGTATACGAGCCAATATTATAAACCCAGACGCAGTATTCCAGGGGACCAACCTATGGTCAGACAAAATCAAAGAAGCCAGGGCATCAGCGCATGGCATAGACGTAACTAAAATTGAAGAATTCTATCAAAACAGAAGCCTCCTCAAGAAACCTGTCTTCGCAGAAGATGTAGCCGAAGCCGCATTGTTTTTAGCCTCGGATCGATCATCTAAAACGACCGGAGCGATGATTCCTGTTGATAGTGGAGTTAAAGAAGCATTTCCTAGGTAATCTCAATCTGTAGTCAGATAGTAATACCTAATCAAAGCTATAATAAGGGCCCCCATAGAAACCAAAATAGCTACTAACGGAAAAGGAGCATCTTCTCCAATGTCCCCCACTGGACCTTGTGCCCCGGGATTTCCAATGGGACCTTCTTTGCCTACAGGACCTTGAGGACCTCTTTCTCCATCTAGTCCCGCATCGCCTATTGGTCCTTGTATTCCAGCTGGCCCTCTCTTTCCTGTTCGTCCTGTTCTACCTACTTCGCCTTTTGCTATAACAGGAGCTATAGTAATAATCGTTTCTTTAATAGCAACAGGTGTTGGAGCAGATTCCAATACTTGAATCACCTCCGGCTCAGGCACCTCTACTACTATTTCCTCGGCAATATTTGGAACATCATGTAAGAACTTAATATATTGTGAAGTTATTTTGACGCAATATTTATTTAAATAAACATAATTGGTAGTGCCCTGCTCAACGTTATCTGGAATCACTACGGTTTTAGAAAACGAACCAGTAGCACCAACTTCAAAGTGGCCTATTTGGAGACATTTTGTATTAAGGTAACCATACCAGTAAGTTATTGGCCCTTCGGAATTAGGTCCTTCCGTTGGGAAACTGCTTCCCTTTATTGTAATTTCACTTGAAGCTGCTCCTTCATCAGGAGTCATTGAAACTGTCACATTCTCATAACTTATAGGTAATGATTCCGGACCAGCTGCATGGGCAGGTAAGTTAAAGCTATATATAGCGCAGACTATCACAGCAACTAGTATGGTTTTATACATCAAATATTTTACCCGCTACAAAGAATCTAAATTAGGTCTCATCTTGTGCCAATCTGTCGCAGATTCATATGCGTAAGCGACATTGAAAATGGTTTGTTCATCAAACGGTTTTGATACAATTTGCATGCCAACTGGCATTCCACCATCACTAAATCCACAACAAACTGACATTGCAGGTACGTTAGCTAAATTGAATGGGGATGTAAACTGTCTCCTGCCACCAAAACTATCTACCATTTCTTGGGTATTATCCATTCCTTTCTTGACTGGTATCTTAGGAGCAATAATGGGAGAGGTAGGCAAAACTAATACGTCTACTTCTTGTAATGCATCCAAAATTTCCTTACGAACAATTTCACGTATAGCATTAATTTTCTTGTGAACCACTGCAGGGAGCATAGCCCCGGACAGTAATCGAATCTGATTATTGTAATCAAAGCCAGACAAACTCGTTTCTATTAAACTTCGATTTAGATAGGAAGCATCAATATTAATCAATGTAGCTGAAGCCACAGCAGAATAATCTATATTAGGTAAAGACACCTCTACTACCTCTGCTCCCAAATTCCTCAAGTCATTTACAGCTACGTTAAATCTGTCAAAGACATCCGATTCTCCCCAACTAGGATCCATTCGTTGTTTAATCAATCCTATTTTGAGCTTGCTAATGTCCGTGTTAAGTAAAGAAGCATATTGAGGGACAGGTTCTTTGGATGAATAAGGGTCATTAGCATCATATCCAGCTATTATAGACAGTACTAACGCCGAATCCTTTACATATCTAGATAAGGGACCTACTGTGTCCATGGACCAAGAGGCTCCAAATACACCATAACGAGAGACTCTTCCAAATGAAGGTCTTATACCTGCTAATCCACAAAAAGCGGCTGGCCCTCTGATGGATCCTCCTGTATCTTCACCTAATACAAAAGCGCTCAAATCAGCAGAAGCAGCAATGCCTGATCCACTGCTTGAAGTGCCCGCATTTCTTGTAATATCCCAAGGATTTTTGGGTAATCCATAAGGATGATCGGAAGCATCACCACTAGCGAATTCACTCATATTAAGTTTACCCAGTAAAATACCACCCGCGGCTTTCAGTTTAGCTTCAACGGTACCATTAAAATCTGGTACAAAATCTCCGTATATAGTCGATCCATTAGTTGTGAGAATACCATCAGTATATACCTGATCTTTGATTGCATAAGGTATACCAAATAATGGTCCTAGATCTGACCCATTAGATAATTGGGCTTCTGCTAACTTTGCTTGTTCTATTGCCGACTCTCGGCAAACTGTTATATATCCATTCAAAGTGCCGTCATATTTATCAATACGATTAAGATATAATTCAACTAATTCAACTGGAGATACTTGTTTACTAACAATTTTTTCTCTTAACTCCGTTACAGGTAATTGAAAACTTTTTTCTGCAGTCATTAAAAATCTCCTCTTATTTAATCTTTGATCACAATAGGTAATGGTTCTACATTCTCTAATCCAGGGATCTCAATAGAATTCAACGCTTGAATGGTGCCATTTATGTTATGAGCTACCTGTTCCAATAAGTCATCAGGGATATCTACTCCTGACAACTTGGCGCATGTCTTAATTTCTTCATTAGAAAGTTCTTTCATTAGAATATCCTCCATAACTAGCCTTTTTTTTGCAGTCATCGCCCAAAACCGTATTGTATCATTGATGGAGTAGATAACCGGACAATATGGAGCATTTATGAGTACATGGGCTGGATTGATACTTGCAGCAGGTAAAGGGACACGTATGAAATCCCGTACCCCCAAAGTACTTCATACGATATTAGGGAAGCCTCTCGTTTCCTACTCCATTCAAACCTTAACCAAACTTGAAATACAAGATATTAATATAGTGGTTTCTCCCGACAACCATGATGCCATACGCAAAGAAATCCCCGGGGATATTTCTTATATCATCCAAAAAGAACCAAAAGGTACAGGTGACGCATTAATATCCTACTTAGAACAGGCCTCCAAATTACCGGATAATATCATCATACAAAATGGTGACATGCCGCTCATCTCCGAAAATAGCATCAATGAATTAATACAAACCCATAACTCGCAAAATAATGTGATCACAGTCCTATCATTAAACGGAAGACCTGCACAAGATTATGGAAGGGTAATTCGAGACCAAACAGGGTCTATCATTCGAATAGAAGAAGCAGTGGATTCATCTATCAAACCAGACGAAATTGGTGAAATTAATGCAGGAGTTTACTGCATTAACCTTACAAACATAAAGCCCATTATTGAAGCATTGAAACAGCTAGACACTACTGAATCCTACATTACTTCGATCGTAGAAATAGCTTATAAACAGGGAGACTTGGCAGGGACCAGCGAACTACATTCTCCTTTGGAAATTTTTGGGGTCAATGACAGAATCCAACTATCCAATGCGACAGAAATTCTGCAAGAACAAATAATTATTAACCTTATGTCGCTAGGAGTAACAATTTACAACCCAGATACTGTTTACATAGAAAATACAGTATGCATAGGTACGGACACCACAATTCATCCTAATACTATCCTGCGAGGGAATACAGTCATAGGGGAAAATTCAACTATAGGACCAAATAGCAATATTATCAACTCAGAAATTGGTGATAACTGCGAAGTCAGTGGCTCAACTTTAGAAGATTCAATAGTTGGGAATAACTGCACAATCGGGCCTTACTGCCATCTCAGAGAACACACCGTTTTACAGGATGGAGTTGAATTAGGAGACCATGTAGAAGTAAAAAACAGTACTCTTAAAAAAGAAGTGAAAGCCGGACATTTCTGCTATCTAGGAGATGCCGTGATAGGAAACTCAACTAACATAGGGGCAGGGACCATAACCTGTAATTACGACGGTGAATCAAAACACCCTACAACCATTGGCGCAAACAGTTTCATAGGATGCGATACCATGCTGATTGCTCCGATTGAAATAGGTGACAATTGTCTAACAGGAGCAGGAGCAGTTGTAACGCAAAATATCCCATCAGGTAGACGTGCAATAGGAATACCTGCTAAAATATCTGACATTAAATAAGACTGGAAAAGTAGAGGTACCTGCTCCGGCGTCTCAACCAATGGCCATAGGCGCTAATATGGATACTGATCATTTATCACTAACGACTGCTTCAATATTAATTATACTAATTGGCTTAAGCATATCTGCAACAATGTACGGCTACTTGCGACTGATGATCAAAACAATGTCCTCAAGAGCATCTCGAACAAAGTCTTCTCTCGAAGTCATCATGCACTCACTAAGTGCAATTACTGCAATAATGACCGGGTACTTCATTTTTAACTTAATAACCCTTTATTATCCATCTACCTTATACGGCATTGCCTTAGCTGTAATATCGATACTCATTCTAGAAATATTGCTTGAATCAATAAACAAACGTGCAGCGTCACTTAGAAGCGCCCTTACTTCTCCTGTCATAGAGGCTTTTGACTCTATAGCAAGTAATAGCATCAGTGATAACAATGGCTTAAGCAATGGCACTGAATCTGAACCTGAAGTCGAAGTCGAAGATCTTGTTCTAAGAGAAGCAGAACTAGGAAATTTAGATTCTGAAGACAAAGAAATGATCAAATCTATTTTAGAACTTAATGACACTACCGTAAGAGAAATAATGATTCCTAGGCTGGATATGGTAGCTGTGGACATAGATTCTGAAATGTCTTCTATTATTGAAACCGTCATATCCAGCGGCCATACACGAATACCTGTATACCAAAACAGCCATGATGAGATCATAGGAATAATCCATTCCCATGATCTATTGCTGCTAGCACAAAAACCAGACGAACCATTCAATGTGAATGACCACATACGACCCGCCCACTTTATCCCAGAATCAAAACTAGTGGATGACCTTATAACTGAATTGCAGGAAAATGCCATTCAAATGGCTATCGTAGTTGATGAATTCGGTGGAACAGAAGGGTTAGTAACAATGGAGGATTTATTGGAGGAAATAGTAGGCGAAATAGAAGACGAATTCACCAAAAACAATAATCCTGAAATAGTGAATCTACAAAATGGAGAAGCTATCGTAAATGCAGCGGTTCCTATTGATGATATAGCAAAGATGTTCAATATAGAAGTGGATGACTTTGGAGTGGACACCCTCGGAGGATACGTCTTCCAACAGCTAGGACACATTCCTACCATGGGGGACATAGTAAATACTGAGACATGCAGTATCCAAGTCATATCAGTCCTAGGTAGACGCTTGAGGCGTTTAAGAATTAAGCCTAAATCTCCGGAAGAAATACTAGAACAAACATCATAGTTAATCGAATATGCTGTCCAACCCGACCAAATCCGCATTCACTATCATACGCTTATCATACTTAAGTCTCGGGTAACAAGTTACTATATGTAGGGTTGAACCGTCAGACTCATAAATCTCAAAATCTGCTTCCTCCACTATGGAAATAGAGCTCACCCTATATATGAATCTATTAGAATCATTTTCTAGTATCACATTAATATTCTTGTTATTATTTAGCGCATTTTCTAGTTTAGGGATGTCCCAAAATACAGCACCTTCTCTAGTGAAAGGACTTTCCAGATGACCAAATAGCCACACTCCGCCTTGCTCACCGGGATTCACACTAGTTGGCAGATGTCCCACCACATTCTTTGGATTAGCATAATAAGGTTCTTTTTCATCATCCATTAAAACCAATGGTTCCACATTTGATGCAAGATCTATCTCGGGAATAATAATAGTGTGTGAAGCGGACATACTTCCTGAAGAATTCCCTTCAATCACCTTATAGGCAGTAGTATCTATATCTGAATATACTGGATTCAATTGAGCAGGTAAGCTCCAATCCTCTGAATAGCCTACATTATCATTGTCTTCATAGAAATAAGCTTCATAAGAAGGTGGCAGTAAATCATCAACGGTATTCTCATTAAACGGAATCCAGAGAATAAAAGCAACCACTAATAATATTATTCCCAATGTTATTAATGAAGCGGATATTTTACGAAACGTAGATCTTTTACGCCTTAGAAGATCATCATAACCAGTTAACAATAGTTACCTCCGATCAACAGTGCAGGGACATTGTAACAATTATCTACTCCGTGGAGCTCCACCAGAGTTTATAGGTTCATTTAGATGTATGTCTCCATTGCGGATTTTGATGTTAAATCCACAATTTGGGTTGATGCACACCCAAGCCTTGTAATGTACCGCTGCACCTTGTCCACCATAGTCAGATAGCGGCACTAATATACCAGTTTCACATTGCATACATTTAGGCATTTGAATCCCTTCCACTACACGTTCCTCCCAAATTCAATTATGTGAGTATAACACCCGGTTTCTCTGTTCTGAACAAGGTCAGGTCAGAGATCCTTATTCCAAGAAATCTCTTAGTTTTCGAGACCTCGTAGGATGTCTTAATTTCCTCAGAGCCTTCGCTTCAATTTGCCTAATTCTTTCACGAGTAACACCGAACTCTCTGCCTACTTCTTCTAACGTTCTGCCTCTACCATCTTCAAGTCCAAATCTTAATTGAAGGACTCTGCTTTCTCTTTCAGTCAATGTATCTAATACCTCACTGACCTGTTCCTTGAGTAATTGGAAGGAAGCCGCATCGGCTGGAGCTGGAGCATTCCTATCTTCGATAAAGTCTCCTAAATGTGAGTCTTCTTCTTCTCCAATAGGAGTTTCTAAAGAAACTGGTTCTTGAGAAATTTTAAGGATTTCCTCTACTTTTTCGGGTCCAATTTCCATAGCTAATCCGATCTCTTCAGGAGTAGGTTCTCTCCCGTATTCCTGCAATAATCTTCTATGCTGTCTCATCAATTTATTAATAGTCTCAACCATATGAACCGGAATTCTTATGGTGCGCGCCTGATCCGCTATAGCCCTTGTGATAGCCTGTCTGATCCACCACGTAGCATATGTACTAAATTTATATCCCTTTCTGTAGTCAAATTTTTCCACTGCCCGAATCAACCCTATGTTTCCTTCTTGAATCATATCTAAAAGAGCCATTCCTCGGCCTATATATTTCTTAGCCACGCTAACAACTAACCTCAGGTTAGCTTCGGTTAAATGAGATTGCGCATTGTTACCATTAATGTTTAGTTTTCTAAAGTAACCACTAGCCAACTTTTCTTGACTAGGATCAATATCTGGCAAACTAAACCCATTAGCATCATAAGAGAAAGCTTCTAGTTGACTCAGATTTGAATCCCTAAATCTCCCTTCATCATAAACAGATTCAGGTATTAGCCAAGTGTTAAGAGACAAATCAACCATCAGTTCGTAGATCATTTCAGAAGATGTTTTGGTCTCGACCACCGGTGTCTCTTCATCAGATTCTTCTACCTCTTCGACATCTTCCTCTGAGTCGACTTCTCCAGTGATAACTTTCTTATAAAGTTCTTCTATCCTAGAAACTCCTAGTTTGTCGACCATCAATTCTTTGAATTCATCAGTGACGGTACCATCAATAGCGTCTCTGAATGTATCGTTATTAATCAAATTTGGTAAAGTCCAATCATCATCATCTATTTCCAGAACTTCACCTAGTGCATTAATTAGTGGTTGAGCCATAATAATCTTGTTAAGGAAAGTTTTAGTGACTGACCAGCTTTGTTCCCCGGTGATATTGAATTTGGAATCATATATCACTCCTGGTTTGATGGTTGAAACTGTGGGAGAAGAGTTCTCTATTGTAATTTGTCCTAAAGCTAAACGAGTCTTCCTCAGATGCTTCTGACCTTCTATTTTACGAGCTAAATCTTTCTCATCTTGCGCTTTTAGCAATCCCACTCGCCCAATTTCTCTAAGATACATACGAACAGGGTCGTCAAGAACTTCTAAATTTTCAGTCTCTGCATCCCAGTCAGTTTCCTCATTTTCCACTTCAGCCAAATCGCTATCAGTAGGATCTGCGCCTAATTCTCGATTAACATTCCACTGGAATTGTGAAACTACAGCACCAGTGTCTTCCTGAACTGTAGATTCATCTTCGATGTCAGTTTTAGATCCACCAACGGTGGTATCAATAATCCCTGTTAAATCAGTTGAAGATCTAGCACCCCCACTGTCGTCATCCATGAAATCTTCTGGTTCCATACCTTGATCTCGTATTACCATTTAGCAAACCTTCTCTTTCTAAATTTATATATCTCGCAATTTGTTCGTCTGATTATACTTAATTCTCTCATTAGTCTTCAATATTGACTCTGACTGACTGTCAAAATCAGTAAATGCTTCCTGAGAAAACATAAGTTCTTCCTCAGACTTAATATTCTTTAAATATCTATCTTCCAATCGATTAATCGTTTGTCTCAATGCTTGCCCTTGATCTGGGATATTCATAGGGGGAACATTCTGAGCATTGATATAACTAATTGCATTAAGAACCTCTCCAGATTCTATTTTAGCTAATTCTGTTTCCCTGTTTTGACTAATCATGGATAGAATCGTTTTATTCTCTGGTACGTTGAAATATTCTTCTTTGATGTGTTCCATGTAAGACTCTTTGTTTGGTACGTTAAGTAAAATCTTCAAGCAAAAGGCTTCTAAAGGATCATTTGATATATAGTTATCTGCATTATCTGCTATCTCAACTTCCCTTTGATATCTAGGTCCTCGGCTAGTTTGTTTTTCTCTTGCGTTTCTTAGTGCAGCTAATAATGTTGTCTCTTTCACTTCAAGATATTCTCTTAAAGATTCCACATATTCTTCTTGCTCAATTGGGTCAGAAACTGAAAATATAATCGGGGCGAGAGATTCCACTAACTGAGTCTTTGACCTAGCATCATCTTTGCCATGCATGTCTCCTAATGATTCCATCAAAAACGAGAACATTGGCTTAGCATGTTCCACAATTTTGTCCCATTCTTCGGTAGACCGATTGATTACGTCATCAGGATCCTCACCGTTCGGCATAGATGCGATTTTTATTACAGGATTTTTACTCGACCTTAAAATGTCTCTGGAATTGCGTTTTGCTACCGCGCCATTTTGAAACACCTTCCAGGAAGAATCTAAATTCCTAATTGTTGCCTGTTGCCCTGCTGCGTCAGAATCAAGAGCCATAATCACATTTTCTGCCATTACTTTAATCTGATCTACTTGGTAGCTAGTTAAAGCAGTTCCCATTGAAGCAACTACATTGGAATACCCATGTTTATGGGCCCTAATTGCATCCATGTAACCTTCAACTACAACCACCGTATTATCTTTCTGTATCGTTCGGTAAGCTTTATCAATTCCGTAAAGAATTCTACTTTTATCAAATATAGGAGTTTGCGGAGAATTTAGATATTTAGGTTGTCGATTATCTAGAGTCCGCGCTCCGAAACCTGCTATGTCTCCATTTCTAATTCGAATAGGAATCATCAATCTGCCTCTAAACACTTCAGAAAGTTGGCCCATATCATTGCGCCTACAAACTCCAGCCGATATCAGATCTTCATCCTTATGTCCGATATCTAATAATCGGTTAGTAAGAGTTTTGTTATCAGAAAGACTAAATCCTAAACCGAAACTCTCTATAGTGTCAGAATCTATGTTGCGGTTGGACAAATATTCCATCACACCTTTGCCCTGAGGACTTAGTAAGTTCTCGGTGAAAAACTCGCTGGCAATCTGGTTAATTGATTTCAAGGTCGAAGAAGTTTCTTCTTGTTCTTTATCTCTAGCTCTCAAGACAACGCCAGTTTCGTCTGCTAGTTGTTGCAAAGCAGCGGAAAACTCGAAATTTTGCACTTTCATTACAAAATTAAAAACATCACCGCCATCAGCACACGCCCCAAAACATCTCCAGGTTTGCTTATCAGGGAACACATAGAAGGATGGCGTCTTTTCTTGATGAAACGGACAATTAGCTTTGAAGTTTTGACCTGACTTCTGTAAGGTCACGTGCTTGGAAACATATTCGACTAAATCTATTTTATCTTTAATATCACTGATTTGAGTCAAATCCACCACCATCACAAATTAGTTATACGAGCTCAATAACTAATTATACCATGCTACCTCTCCACAAAACATAATTTACGTTATGCATATTAAATATGCATTTCTTTTTTAGCAATTCGTACTTATTTAGCTGTGAGCATACTCAATTCTTCGCACTAAGGCTATCATATTAGCTAATTCCGTACTCATTTCTAAATATATTTACGGAATAATGCCATCAAAGTAACGGATTCGGTTGACAATCGTCCTCTAACTTTCATAAAATTGACATTCTAGGTGAGCTGTAAGGCTGACCTCGTTTTGGATATAGGAGTGGTACTCCTGA
>CETM01064191.1_pt1 | contig 19817 bp, 9 predicted proteins | sample 361451 | NCBI WGS metagenome assembly CETM01 (sample SAMEA2622690, study PRJEB7988) | marine metagenome | isolation source: saline water (ENVO:00002010), including
GAAGGCCTGGTCTTCAATTTCTTCGACGACATGCGCATGGTGAATACCCTCGAGCTCCACGTTCTGCTCGAGTACGCCGCCGAACAGGGCATGCAGCATGACCTGATGATGCAGTTCTATGCTGACTACTTCACCTTGCAGAAGGACATGTCAGACCGCGCCGTGATGGCGGACGCTCTGGCCGCGGTCGGGCTGGATGCCACTGAAGGGCTGGCAAAACTGGACGACCCGGAAGCCCTCCAGCAGGTAAGGGCGCACGAAGCCCAGTGGCAGCAGATGGGCATCTCCAGCGTGCCGACCTTCGTCTTCAATCGTCGCAGCGCTCTGAACGGGGCCCAGTCTAAAGAGGTGTTCGAGCAGGTGTTGAGCGAGCTTTCGGGAGATCAGGCGTGAGCCTCACCGACTGAGGTATCACTGAGGCACTGATTTTCGGTAGTGACGATCCCGTGACAAAAACGCGGCCCCGCTTTTGAGCAGGGCCGCGTTTTTCGTTCTGGGGTGTGAATAGGCAGAACTGACCGATCCGTCACGTGTGGGCTGACAACCCTCAGAGCCCTGCCTTGATGTCGCTCAGCTGTTGGATGAGGGTCTCGAGGACGGCGTCCACCTGGGCTTCGGTGTGCTCGCAGGAGAGGAAGAAGCGCAGACGAGCGCTCTTCTCCGGCACGGCGGGGTGCAGGATGGGCTGGACGTTGAAGCCGGCCTCGAACAGCTGGTTGGAGAGGCGTGCCGCCACCAGGGAGCTGCCGAGGATGACAGGCACCACCGCGACGCCCAGGCTGTCCCCGACATCCAGCCCCAGCGCACGGGCGCGGGTGAGGAAGTAGCCGGAGACGGCATGCAGGCGGGCGATGCGCTGTCTGGCATCGTCACCCTGCAGCAGTTCGAGAATCTTCAGTGACGGGGCGGCGACCTGTGCCGGCATGCCCACCGAGTAGAGGAAGCCCGGCGCGAAGTAGCGCAGCATGCTGACCAGCTCCTTGCAGCCGGCGATATAGCCGCCGCAGCCGGACAGCGTCTTGCTCATCGTGCCCATCCAGATATCGACGTCACGCGCAGCGATGTCGAAGTGCTCCCTCAGGCCGAGACCACGCTCGCCGAGCACGCCGAAGGAGTGGGCTTCGTCGACCATCAGCCAGCAGCGGTACTTCTGCTTGAGGGCGATCAGACGCGGCAGGTCCGGCACGTCGCCGTCCATGCTATAGAGGCCTTCGGTGACAATCAGCACGCGCTCGAACTTGCCCCGCTGGGCACGTAACAGCGCTTCGAGCGCCTCCGGGTCATTGTGTGCGAACGGCATACGCCGCGCGCCGGACAGCTGAGCGCCGACCAGCGAGCTGTTGTGGATCCACTCGTCATGCAGGATCAAATCCTTCGGGCCGAGCAGATAGCCCAGCGTGGAGACATTGGTGGCGTGGCCGCTGACGAAGACCACCGCATCCTCGACGTCGTAGGTACGCGCGACGGCAGCTTCCAGCTGCTGGTGGATCGGACGCTCGCCAGAAACGGCGCGTGAGGCCGACACCGAGGTGCCATAGTGCGCGGCAGCATCCGCCGCGGCCTTGACCACTTCCGGATGGCGCGAGTAGTCGAGGTAGTTGTAGCTGGCGAAGTTGACCAGCTCACGCCCCTCGATACGCGTCGTGGCACCGGCGCAGCCGTCATGCACGCGGAAGAAGGGCTCCGGCACGCCAAAGGCGGCGCCTGCCTGCTGCATCATGCTGAGTTGCTGATAGCCGGGTTGGCGATCGAAGCGCACGAAGTCGTCGCTGATCTCCAGTGTCGGTGTCCTGGGGGCAAACACATCATTGTCAGCCTCGCCCGCCATGGCGGCGGTAGCTTGGGTGCGACGGGCACGCGCTTTGTCCAACAACTGTTGTTTCATGTCGCGGGGGTTGGGGCCGGAGGAGTGACGAGATGCCAAAGAGGAAGTCCTTGAAGTAGAAGCAGTCTTTTCCCCGATGATGAGTGTGCACGCGCAAGAGGGCAAGTCTTTGCAGGTGTGGGGACGAATCTCTCAGGCTTTCAGGAGGCGTCTTGCAGGCAAGCGTGCGAGTTCGTGAGTGCACTGAGATCATGCTGGTCGAAGAGGGGGACGGCACGGGGCGTTGCGCACACAATAATGTCAATTATCCAACGTGTGCTGCCATATCAAGGTCTTATCGCCGTTCTTGGCTGGCCGCCAGGCGAGCGGTTGCACTCAGCGGCCAGGGCGATCAAGCGATAGGAGCCAGAAAGTCGCCAGGCAGTGGGGTACGGGTTAAATGGTTCTTGGCTCTGAGAGTAATGTGCGTATTGAGCTCCTCTCCCCGAAGCCCAGGGTGTTGCCGAATTTGTTCATCGATTAGCTGAATGACAAATTCCGCATAACGCGATGAGGCGAGTTCTATTGTCGAGACAGTGCGTCCCATCAGCTGGACGATCACGAGATAAGTAGCCTGCTGCGTTCGGGCAAGGAGCAATGCGTAACCTTCGGTACTCGTAGTGATAGCTAAAGGCACATGATCTACGATGTCTCTATGTGCGTTGACAGACAGGATGCTCATTTCGTCCATGAAGGTGATCTCATCTCATGAAAATATGGGAACTTACTGGATGATGCCTATTGTCCGTTTAGGCAACACCGCTGGCTATAATACTCTAGTAAGTAAAACACTAGTTGTCATTTATTTTTTAGCGCAATAAGTGTAAGAGGGTGTAGATACTTTCGGCATCAAATTTGAAGTTAGCGTCCTAAAATGGTTGAAATATTGATGTTCACTTCATTCCCTGGATTCATCGCTTACTAGTTGATCGACGTCAGCGCCTGTCAACGTAGCCGTATTTCAAGGTGTCTACAGGTCCTTATGGCTGGCATCTCCACTTCGGTCTGCTCGAGGCAAGTGCTGAGGCACGAGCGAGTGCTATCTACAAATTCAGCCTCAAATGGATTTGGAACTCAAACGACCGATGCAAAATTGTGCTCGTTTGAGTTCCAAAAGTATCAACTAATTTCAGGATTGGATGATCATCTAGTATTACGCGTTACTTGCTGACCATCTCACCGCGTTTAGAAGTCGCTGTGGCTGCTTCACTGCCATGTTGCTTCACCAGCTGCGCCATGGCCTGGTCTTCCGAGCTGATTTCGGCATCCTCGCCGTCGGTATTTGACATCTTGTGCATCAGGCGCTCCGCGAGACGCCACAGGGTGGCGGCTTCACTGATCATCATCACCGGAATGCTGATCCCCAGACGCACCTCGACTGCCGTCATCAGCTCCACCCCCATCAGTGAATCGAAGCCCATATCATAGACGCTCTTATTGACGTCAATGGCCGTGTCATCGATCAGTAGAATCTTGCTCAGCTCGCCTTTGAGTATCTCAACGATGGCCGTCTGAAGCGCCTCACCTGTAAGCCCTGCCAGTATCGCGGCGATATCATCTTGCTGTGCCTGACTGGAGTCATCCTCACCGGCGCGACGCGCGATTTCCTCAAAGCGGGGTGTAGCGGCGGTTGGTAGGAAGCGTGCAAGCGCGCCCCAGTCCAGTTCTAGCACGCCCAGTGAGCGACCTGGCAGGCCGAGTGCTTGGGCCTGTTGATCCGCGCTGATCATCTTGCCGAGACAGGCCAGGGCATGGTCTGCCATCAGCGCATCGCCACCGAGGCGATTCTTGAGTGCTTCGCGCGTCTTCTCGTTGCGTGCCAGGAAGCCGGCATCCTCGATCGCGCCCCAGCGTGCGCAGGTGGCGGGCAGGCCACGTGCACGACGGTGGGCGGCAAGCCCCTCCAGCCAGTGGTTGGCCGCCACGTAGACGCTCTGTCCCGGGTTGCCGAACAGGGTGGTAGCCGAGGAGTAGAGCACGAAGAAGTCAAGCGCATGCTCGGCACTCAGGTGATCCAGCAGGCGTGCACCTTCCAGCTTCGGCGTCATCACACGCTGGATACCCTCGGCATCGAGATGGCGAATCAGTGCATCATCGATTACCGCGGCGGCATGAATGATGCCCTTGAGCGGTGCGATGCCATCGGCGTCAGCGGACTTGCCGAAGCGTGCGAACACCTTTGATAACGCGGCCTCATCGGCGACATCGCAGGCCAGCGCATGCACGTTCACGCCCTGGGCCTCGAGACGCGCGACACCTTGCTGTGCTTCTTCACTGGCCGCGCCGGAACGCCCGAGCAGGACCAGTTCACGCGCGCCCATCGCGGCCAGCCATTCGGCGCTGCGCAGGCCAAAGCCGCCCAGACCGCCGGTGACCAGATAGCTGCCCGCCGGGTCGAATGTCAGTGTCTTTCCCTTGGCCGCTTGCGCGTCGTGTTGATGGGACACTGCACTGGCTGTCTGTTCAGCGGCGTGTTCGGCGACGCGCTGAGTGACGACGACCTTGCCGATCTGGCGGGCCTGCTGCATGTAGCGGAAGGCCTCGACCACCTGACTGGCATCGAAGGTGGTGTAGGGCAGCGGCGCCAGGGTACCGTCCTCGAACAGCGCCATCATCTCGCGGAACAGGCGCGTGGTCAGGCCCGGGCATTCCTTCATCAGCTGATCGGAATCGATGCCGAAGTAGCTGAGGTTATTGCGGAACGGACGCAGCCCCATCGGGGTGTTCTCGTAGAAGTCGCGCTTGCCCAGCTCACAGAAGCGCCCGAACGGCTTGAGCACGCGCAGGTTCTGGGCGATGGCTTCACCGGCCAGCGAGTTGAGCACCACATCGACACCACGCGCATCGACGGATGGGTCACGCTGCTGACGTGCGGCGAGATCGGCCAGGATATCCTCGGCGAAGCCATGGCTGCGCGAGTCATAGACGTTGGTGATGCCCATCAGCGCAAGGAAGTCGCGCTTGGCCGGCGAGCCGACGGTGGCGAACACCTCGGCGCCCAGCCATTCGGCGATCTGCAATGCCGCGATGCCCACGCCGCCGGCGGCGCCGTGAATCAGTACCTTCTCGCCTTCTTCCAACCGTGCCAGATGCTTGAGCGCGTAGTAGACGGTGAAGAAGGTGGTCGGGATGGTCGCCGCGGCTTCCAGGCTGACGCCGTGGGGCACATGGGCCAGCGCCGTGTCGGCGATCACCAGACGGTCGGAGAAGCTGGCCGGGCCGAAGCCGACCACGCGCTCACCGACCTTGAATTCGGCATTGGTACCGGCCTGAGTGACGATGCCCGAGAACTCGAGTCCCAGGCTCGGGCCGGAGAAGCCGTGTTCGATGGCCTCATCCGACAGCAGGCCGAGGGTGTACATGACATCGCGGAAGTTGAGGCCGGTCGCCTCGACACGCACTTCGACTTCGCCGGCTGCCACGGCGGGCAGAATGCGTGGCTGCCATTCCAGATTGCGCAATTGGCCGGGCTGGCTGAAGCCGAGGCTGACGCCGTGGCGCTGGGTGCCTGGGGCTTTAGAGGCTGATGTCTGCGAGCCTGAGATCTGCAAGCGGGCACTCTCGCCACCAGCGGCCTGCTGAGGCGCTGCTACCTGACGCAGGCGTGTCGCGAAGCGCGCGCCAGTAGCATTCAGCACCACTTCCTGCTCGTGATCCGGCGCTTCGAGTTCCTGTACCAGCGCGCCCATCAAGGCCGGCATGCTGACGGCGTCGTGCTCCAGCGTCGGCGTATCCAGCAGGCGAATGGCCAGCGACTGGCTCTCGTTGGCCAGACTGCGCGCAAAGCCCCAGCTGGCGGCATCCGCCGGCGGGGTCGCCGCGGGGGCGCCATCTGTCTGCCACAGCGTCGCCACGTCATGTGTCAGCACCCACAGGGTCGGGGCCACGCGGCTGTCGTCCTGCTCCTGGGCGCTGTCAAAGGCCTGGGCGACTTGCGTCAGCAGTTGTTGGCGTGCGCACTGGAGAGCATTGGTGTGATCCGCACCATTCTGCTCAGCTGTCGCCGCAGCACTGGGCAGCGCGATCAGGTGATCAACGTCGCCAAGCTGCTCGATCAATGCGGACACGTCCGCAGGCAGGCTGGCTGACAGGCGCTGATGGCTGACCTGATGACCAGGCGCGGCGAGTGAGTCGCTCAAGCGCGTCAGCAGTGCTTGATCCGCCGGTGCCTGCGGGCAATCCAATAGCGCGATGGAGAGCGTGGCGGCTTGGCTTTCTACAGCTTTGCTTTCTGCGGCTAAGCTTGCCACTGCTTCGCTTTCAACTGATCCACTTGGCGCCGTCTGGCCTTCCGCAAGCTGTGCCTGAGCGGCAAGTGTCGCGGACAGCCACCAGGCACCTGATGTTTCAGTACCCAGGTGATCGCTGGCTAGGCTGTCGCTGGCAGGCGCTGGTGACTCGATGTCGAGGCCCAGCTGGGTCAAGAGACGCTGCCATTGCGCGATGCCCGGATGACTGCGCAGCTGCTTACCATCATCGAGGGCCAGAATCGGCCCGGCCCAGGCCGCCGGTTCACAGCCACACAGCAGCAGCTGCGCGCCGGGGGCCAGACAGGCGATCAGTGCTGTCAGCAGCTCGCGCGCCTGTGACGGTGCCTCGAAGTCCAGATGCACGATGGCGAGCTGAGCCTTGCGGGGCGTGGCGGTGTCCTCGAAGGACTCGCCCGCGATCACGTCGATCAGCGGCAAGTCATCCTGCAGGCGATTGGCTTCACTGAGGGCGCCGGCACTGGCGGCCACGAAGCGGTAATCCAGCGCCGCGTAGCGACCGTTGCGTGCATCCGCCTCGCGCAGTGTCGCGAGACGCTGGCCCAGCCAGGGGCCGCCGGCCCCCAGTTCCAGCACATCGAGGCGCTGGCCGGCAGGCAGAGTGGCAAGCGCGCTGCTGATGCGTTGATCGAGCTGTGCGCTCAACCACTGCCAGCCGGCATTGCCGACCGCCGTCTTGAGCAGCGTCGGGATCAGCGGCTGGCGCAGATGCTCCAGTGCGGCACTGGCGTCCGTCGAGAGCAGCGCCTCGCGATCTGCCACCGCTTCATCAGCGGTGCCGTCCAGCTGAGTCCCTTCTGACTGAGTCCCGTCCAACGGCATGCCGCGATTGAGCCATTCATCCAGATGCAGGTGCAGGCGACCGGCGGCATGCGTCAGCGGGAACTGGCCCGGGTAGTCGCGTACCAGCAGCTGCCAGATGTCATTGGCGGCGGGCAGATCCAGCGAGTTGATCTGCCAGTCGCCGTTGTCGAGTGCTTCCGTCAGGCCTTGTGACTCGGCCCAGTCGAGCAGGGCACGGCTGAACAACGGACAACGGCGCTGCCAGCGCGACAGTGCCTCGTGATCCAGGTGGGCAAGCTCCGGGTCGCCCGGCGCTGCGTGACGCAGCAGAGTCTCGTGGACGCTGGCGAGCATCAGGCTGTCGAGCAGCGGCTCCAACTCATCGCGGAAACATTGGCTGTCGGCCATCAGCATCTGTGCGCTGGCGGCCGCGTCGCTCTCACCAACATTCGCATCACCATCCTCACCACCATCGGCAGCCCCTGACGCCTGCATGGCGTCATTCACCAGGCCTGCGAGATCCAATACCGGTGCGGACGGCTGAGTGAGCGGGTGCGGTGCGGCAGTCAGTTCGATATCCAGGTAATCCAGATGCGCCGTGCCATCACGTCCCAGGCGTACGGCGCGGAAGCGGGCCTCTTCGGCAACTGCCACGGCGCGGCCTTCGGCGTCGAACAGCTCGAAGTCGGCACACAGGGAGTGCGGGCCACGCGAGCGCAGCACGACGCGTGCGGTGACGATCTGCGAGGCGCGTACCTGCTCACGCACCTGCAGGCGACCGACGCGCACCGGCACGAAGGCCATGCCATTGCTGGCCGCCATCTGGCCCTTGAGCACCCCCAGCAGCGGAATGAACAGCTGGAAGGCGCTATCGAGCACGCCGGGGTGCAGGTGGAAGTCGGCGTCCTGGCTGGCCATTTCCTCGGTCAGCGAGAAACGGGCCAGCACCTGCGGACGCGCAGTGCCCGGTGCGTGATGGTCGTTGCCCGCGTCGACCCAGATCTGCTCGGCGGCGCGGAAATGCGGGCCGTAATGCAGGCCGAGTTGTGCGGCAGCCGCCACGTGCTCATCGCGGCCGAAATCGGCGGCGCGAGTCGGCATGATCGGGGCGGCTCGCTCCAGCAAACGTCCACGCGTGGCGGTGAAGGCGCGCGCCACGGCGTGCAGGTTCCACTTGTCGGCATCTTCTGCGCGAGTCTCACGACTTTCCAGACGCATTGCGCCATTGGCGCTGTCCAGCGACAGGCGGGTCAGGCGCAGGGTGCTGTCATCGAGCAGCAGCGGGGCGCGAATCTCGAAGTCTTCCAGATCCAGCACGTCGGGCAGGCTGTCCGCATCGGCGCTGGCGGCCTGCCATTCGTGGGCGGCGGCCAGGCACTGCTCCAGATAGCCGGCCCCCGGGAAGACGGCGCTCTCGCCGACCTGGTGGTCGGCCAGCCACGCGACCTTCTGGGTGTCGAGCTGGGCTTCCCAGGTCAGGCGTTGCTGAGCGAGACGATAACCGAGCAGCGGGTGCACGTAATGACGATCCAGCAGACGCTGGCTTTCGCTGGTGGTCTGGATCCAGCACGGGATGCGTTGCCACGGGTAGCTTGGCAGCTCGACGAACTGACCGGCGACCGGGAACAGGCCGGTGATGTCGACGGCGCCGGAAAGCAGCACGCGACCGCGCAGATGCTCCAGGGCATCTAGCCCGGCATGGCGACGGTCGAGACTGGCGAGCACCTGGCCGGCGGGCGCCTCGTCACTGCGCGCCTTGAGGATGTCGTTCAGGTAGCTGCGCAGGATCGGGTGTGCGCCGATCTCGACCAGCAGGCGATGGCGGCCGAGGGCAGCGTTCTCCTCCGCCTCGGAGTGCCAGTTGACCAGCGACGTGACGGCGGCCTCGAACATGACCGGCTGCCGGATGTTCTCCCACCAGTAGCGTGCATCCAGCTGCTCGCCGGCAATGACGCTGCCGGTGACGGTGGAGATGAACGGGGTATGGGTGGCGCGGGGCGTCAGGCCGTCGAGGGATTCGAGCAGGCCGGGCTTGATCGGGTCCATCGCCGGGCTGTGGAAGGCGTAATCCAGCCCCAGTACCCGTGCGAAGGTGCCTTGGGCGGAGAGCTCCTTGCTCAGTGCTTCCAGCAGCTCACGCTCGCCGGCCAGGGTGGTGCCGCGCGGGCCATTGATGCCAGCCAGTGACAGCGACGCCCATTGCGGCTGCTCCAGCCACTCGCGCATTTCACACTCGCCGAGGCCGACGGCCATCATCGCGCCGGTGCCCCGGGTGCGCCCCTGGTGGTAGCTGCGCTGGAAGATGACGCGGGTGGCCTGTTCGAGCGTCAGCGCGCCACTGGCCCAGGCGGCAGCGACTTCGCCGACACTGTGGCCGGTGACGGCAGCGGGGCGGATACCGCGTTCGATCAGCCATTCGGTGATCGCGACCTGCAGCGCGAACAGCGTCGGCTGGGCGATCTCGGTGGCGTCCAGGCGGTTCTCGCCTTTCTCGCTCAGGCTGCCGTCCAGCTCCTTGAGCAGCTCGAAGCCATTGAAGTCGCGGAAGGCGACATCGAGGCGCTCGAGACAGGCGCGCACGCTGGCGGATTCTTCCAGCAGGGTACGACCCATGCCGGCCCACTGGCAGCCATTGCCGGAATACACGAACACCGGGCCGCGCTCTTGCTGCACGCTGCTGACGACTTTTGCGCCATGGCGTGGCGATGCACCATTGTCGCTGGCGCTCGGCAATGCTGGCAGACGGTCTGCCAGGGTGATGCGTGGATGGTCACCGAGATCCCCCTCGCTGCCGAGGGTGTCGAGGTCCTCAAGCAAGGTGGTGAAGGTATCCGCGCTGAGCAGGGCGCCATGCACATGGTGCTCGCGACGAGCGGCCAGCTGCCAGGCGAGATCGTAGAGACTTGGCGCCATGTCGTGGGCGGCGAGCTCACGCAGGTGCTCTGCCAGCTCCAGCGCGGATTGCTTGAGCGCCTGTGGCGAACGGGCGCTCAGGCGCAGCGGCGGCGTCTGTTCGCCTTCAGTATGCGGTTGCGCTAACGACTGTTCGGGGGCACTTTCCAGCAGCACGTGGGCATTGGCGCCACCGAAGCCGAAGGAGTTGACGCCGACGACCAGGCGCCCGTCCGCCTTGAGCTTGCGCGGCTGAGTGACGATATCCAGATTCCACTCGTCGGTACGAATCTTCGGATTCAGGCGCTGGATCTTGATCGTTGCGGGCACTTCACGGTGCGCGATCACGCCCAGTGCCTTGGCCAGGCCTGCCACGCCAGAGGCGGTTTCCAGGTGACCCATGTTGCTCTTGATCGAGCCGATCGGCAGCGGACTGGAGCGCTTCTGGCCGATGGCGGCACCGATGGCGCGGGTTTCCAGCGGGTCACCGACTGCGGTGCCGGTACCGTGGGCCTCGAGGTAGTCGATCTCGTCCGGGCTGATGCCGGCCTGCTCGCAGGCCTGTTCCATCAACTGGATCTGCGCCGCCGGGTTGGGCACGGTCAGGCCGGACTTGTAGCCATCGGTATTGACCACGGAAGAGGCCACCACGGCGAGAATGCGATCGCCATCTGCGATGGCCTGATCGAGATCCTTGAGCAGGAAGACGCCGCCGCCTTCGGAGCGCGCATAGCCGTCGCCGGCCTCATCGAATACCTGACAGCGGCCGGTCTTCGACAGCATCGTGGCCTTGGAGAAGATCAGGAAGCCGTACGGATGCAGGTGCAGGCTGATGCCGCCGGTCAGCGCCATGTCGGTCTCGCCGCTTCTGATCGACTGGCAGGCCTGATGGAAGGCGACCATCGAAGAAGAGCAGGCGGTATCCAGCGACAGGCTCGGGCCGTGCAGGTCGAAGGCATACGACAGGCGGTTGGAGGCCACGCTGGAGGTATTGCCGGTCGCGGTATTCGGGCCGATGGCGCTCAGGTCATCCGCCATGCGATAGGAATAATCCAGGCTCGCGATGCCCATGAAGACGCCACAGCGTGAGCCGCGCATCTTCTCGGCCGGGATGCCGGCGTGCTCGATGGCTTCCCAGCTCATCTCCAGCAGCATGCGTTGCTGAGGGTCCATGCTGGCGGCTTCGCGCGGGCTGATGCCGAAGAAGGCGGGGTCAAAGCCGGTGATGTCGCCCAGTGAACCTGCGGCGAAGCTGTAGCTCATGCCCGGGGCTTTCTTGTCCGGGTGCGAGAGAGACTCCTTGCTCCAGCGGTCGTCGGCGACTTCGGTCACCATGTCCTTGCCGGCCAGGAGGTCGTCCCACAGGGTGGCCTGAGTGGTGCCGGGGAAACGGCTGGCTGCGCCGATGATGGCAACGCGTCGGGTCATGACAAGCTCCTGAACTTCTGAGTCACGGCACTGTGGCGAGCATGTTTCGCGGTCGCCTTCAGCAGCGCACTTCCTAATGTATCGATATTGATGACGCGCGGGTCGCCCTTGCGGCATTGCTCGTCAGTCTTGAAGGGCCCTTCGCAATCGAGGGCCCACTCCATCAGCTCCGGGTCCTTGTCGCGCACGGCCGCCATGGTCTGGCGGGCGGTGTCGTCGGACTCCGGCAGGGCGCTGGACCAGATGAAGCTGTCGGTCACGCCATTGGGCTCGCCCAGGGTCGTGTAGACCTCGGGCATGATCGGCACATGGTCTCCATAGAAACACAGCAGCCCGCCACGCGGCAGTCGCGCCAGCGCGGTGGTGAGCTGATCGATCATCGCGTCGGCATTCACCAGATGACGCAGATAGATGCCCAGTTCCTGACAGTTCTCCGGCAGGTCTCCGTCGTACCACTCCGCCAGACGTGCACTGTCGAAGGTTTCCAGGTGCAGCGGGCCGTGATTCTCCATGGTGATCACCTGGATGAACAACGGCGTGTCGCCGGCTTCCAGCAGGCAGTCTTCCACCTTGGCGGCCACGGCGGCATCACTGATGTACTGGCCACTCCTGTCGGCATCGCTGAAGTGGGCGATGTCGAGGAATTCATCGAAACCGAGCTGTTTCAGCACCTGATTGCGCAGGTAGAAGGTGCCCGGGTAGGGGTGGATGCACAGCGTGCGATAGCCCATTGCCTTGTAGCTGGCGGCCAGATTGGGCACGGCGCGACGCGCCAACTGATGGTAGGGATTGAACTGGTGCACGCCGAGCTCCTCGGCGGTCAGCCCCGTCAGGAAGGCGGTCTCGGTGCGCACGGTATTGGCGCCCCACGCCGGCACGGCCAAGCGACCACATGGCAGGCCCTGGGCCAAGGCGGTGAAGTGGCAGCGGTCCAGGTTCGGCAGCAGGTCGTCACGTACCCGGGGATAGACGCGGCGGGCATCGAAGAATGATTCGCTCTGCACGCTGACCACATGGGGCAGTGCCTTGGTGGCGGCCTCGTCATCGAGTTCGCGCAAGGTGGCGTCGAGTTCGCGCTGTGCCTCCTCCAAGGGGTTGCGCAGCGGCGTCAGCGGGCGACGCGCCAGCCGCGCATAGGACAGCAGATAGGCCACCATGCCCAGCTCGCTGAGGTCGAACTCGGGGACCAGCATTACCTTGCTGGCCAGACGGTTGCCCAGGGCGTAGACCAGGAGGCTCGCGCCGAGCAGTGCGCTGATCAACGGCACCAGCCACACAGCGGCATTGCCTGAGTAGGCGGCGGAGAAGCCCAGCGCGGGCTCGAGCCAGAGTCCCAGACCGATCGCCAGCGCCCCGGCCGTGGTCGCGGCGATGGTCAGCCCGATGCCGAAGAAGGGGATGTACAGGCGCGGATGCTTGATGGCGTCGGTGAAGTACTCGAAGTCCTGGCTGAGGAAGGGTTCGCGCAGCGACACGTACTTGGTGTGGCTGACCTGCAGCACCACCAGCCATAGCGCATTGACGACGATCAGCGAGAACCAGGGGCGCTGGGTGATCAAGGTGCACAGTGACCAGCTGGCGCACCAGTACCCGACATGTGCCAGCCTGGCGCTGACGGGGCGACGCCAGAATGCGGCTGGCGGTGTCGTCATCTGTTTCAGCAGCAGATGCTCAAGCCCCAGCGTCAACCCGAGGCCGACCAGCAGTGGCCCGGCCATGAAAGACACAAACGCAATGACAAACTCCATGTAATGCCGACCTCGTTAGCCTCTGCCGTCGCAGGGGCTGTGTAGTGTCCGGTCGAGTACTCGACCCTGATCAAGATCCATGGCGACGAGGGGAGTGACAAGTCGGCCCCTCGCCGCAGTATTTTCAGGCGCTCTGGTGTCCAGATCCTGATCGTTCCAGCGTATTCAACTGACGCTATGGCGTTCCCGCCACTGTCTTCCTTAATCGATCCTGCACGATGTACTCCAGTGGCAGGTGCTGGGGTATTACGCTAACTCATTGTCATGACAATGGAAAAAGCTGAGTCATCGCCTGCTGCTCATGACGGCCCGGCTCACGGTTCAGGCTCACGAAGACGCAAGCCCCGATCAATGAGTGTAATTGAACCACCCGAGCAGGCGCTGGGAGATTCCGGCGGGCAGGACACTCAACCACCAGCACCCGAAGTTGAGCGGGAAGGGGAAGCTGATACGCGCCCGGTTGCGCGCTGCACCCTTGAGGATGCGGCGTGCGGCCTTCTCGGGTGGTATCTCGAAGGGCTTGGGCCCTGGCATGGCCTCGCACATCGGCGAGGTGACATAGCCGGGCATGACGACGGTGACACCCACGCCATGGGGTTTGAGCCAGCTGCGCAGGCCTTCGCCATACGCCTTGACCGCCGCCTTGCTGCCGCTGTAGCTGGGCGTCAATGCCAGTCCATGCCAGGCCGCCAGGGAGCTGAGCAGTACCAGCTGACCACTGCCGCGCTGTTTCATCGCCATGGCCAGATGGTGAGCCATGCCCAGCGTGCCGATCACGTTGGTCTGCAGCAGGCGGCGTGAATCCTCCCAGCGCTCTCCGTTGCCCTGGGGGCCGATATCGGTATTCATGCCGGCATTGGCGATGGCGATGTCCGGCACGCCACGCGCGCAGACTTCATCCAGCCAGGTGAACAGGGTCTCTTCATCACACAGGTTGAGTACCGTGCATTCCACCTCGGCGCCCAGCTTGCGGCAGTCGTTGGCGATCGCATCGAGCTTGCGCTGCTTGCGGCCGGTGAGAATCAGCGTGGTGCCCGTCTCGGCGTAGGCGCGCGCCAGGGCGCCGCCTATCTCGCCCGTGGCACCGGTGATCAGGACGCGCCGCAGGCGGCTGGCATCCTGCGCGGCTTTCGCACTGGCGTCGCTCTCTGCAGGTCGGTTATCCGCTCGGTGAGTGCCAGCGGCGCGTTCAGCGTCGGTAGGCTCTGGCTGCTGGGGGGGCATGGCCGTCATCTTTGGTCTCCTTGAATCCCGACACCGAAGGTCGGCAGTTCCCTTGCGTTTCTCGTTATGGTCGGGTGAGAGAGGCTGCCATCGTTGGCGTGTCTCACCGTTGTTGCGTGGTCCAGCAGTCTTTTCGCATGTTCAGCAGCGGCTCAACATGTTCTCCAGCGGCGAGCGTTCGGCGCACAGTATCTTGGAGGCGCCCAACACGGCCAGTTGCATACCCGGCTTGCAGTAGAAGCCGCCATTGAGCTGCACGGTATGAATCACCGTATTGCGGAAATGTCGGAAGAGCGTGGTGTCGGGGCGCTGGCCCTGGGTCCAGAAATCATGCAGCGAACCCTGGAAGGTTAGGCCCGGCAAGTTGAAGATCGGGTCGCCCATGCAGAAGGTCGGGCAGCGATACTGCAGCGCCACGTTGCCGGTCGTGCTGTTGACCGTGATCATGCCCTTGGCCTGCTGCAGCAGCTTCTCCAGATTGCCGCTCTCCAGATAGACGATACGCCCGATCAGATCGTAGCGGCGCTCCAATGAGCGAATCAGTCCCGGGTAATCCACCAGACCCATGTCGAGGGGATGGTTCTTGATCACCAGGCGTGCACTGCGTGGCGCATTCAGGGCGAAGCTCTTCATCACTCGCTGGATGACTTCCTGCATGTTGGCGAAGCGCGAATGGTGGCGTATCTGGGCATCGGTATTCAGCTGCAGCGGCAGCATGTAGTAGGGCGCGCCACTGCCCATCAGCTGATCGATACGCTTGGCGTCACGCCGCTTGTACCAGCGCATCAAGGGTAGTCGTGTCGCATAGCCCGCATATTCCTGCACGGCGTGAATGCTGTGCGGGCGGTAGCGCGGGAACAGCAGCGGATTGGCCGCTCCCGCCAGGTGGTAGGTGATGTCATGACGCGCACGCTCACGGAAGGAGGACTTGAAACGCTGCGGCGTGGGGGCATCTTCGAGATGTCTGCCTGCCTCACGGAACCAGTCAGGGTCGCGTGGCAGCAGGGAGTGGCCATTGACGCCTTCGCGCTCCAGTGTCACCCAGTAAGGGCGGAAGTAGCCCTCCTCGAACACGTGGGTACGGATGCCGAGATATTCCGCCTTGAGCACGGCATCACGATGTACCGGGCGTCGGTCGCCGAACAATACCTGATCGGTGACGTGATGCTTGCGCCAGAGTTCGGCGATCCAGTCGCCGAGGTCCTCAAGCTTGCCGCGATAGGCATACGCCTTGTCGTGGCGCCAGTAGAAACTGTCGCCGCTGTTGAAGTTGACCTTGATGACCTCATGGCCACCCTGCTTGAGCTTTTTCGCCAGCTGCAGGAAGAAAGGCGAGCACACCCCCTGCAGCAACATGAAGACGCGCCGGCGTCCCCCCTCACGGGGGCGCAGCTGGATATCGGGTGCCTTCGATGCTGCCCAGCCATCGCTGATGAGAGGGGCTGAAGGCTGACTCAGCGGGGGCGTCAAGACGGCATCATCAGACAGCTTTGCAAGAGCGCCATCGCCCATGATCCGCTCCAACGCCTGCCCAAGCCTTGCGCTGACAGGCATGTCGGCACCGGTTGGTGGCGTGAGGCTGAGGGTTGGTGTCAGACGTCCATGTTCCATGAGTCAGTGCTTCCCGATGAACAATGCTCGATAGCCGCGATATAGCCGGGTTTTCCAGGGTAATGAAAGTCGCATGGTGCCATTCCTGAGCATGCTTCGTTGGCGTTCAAGTATTGTGACGACTGTTTCGGCATTGCATAAGTCCCCCCGATCGGGATCCACGTAGATCGGATATTCGATCAGCGCACCAGCGACAAGGGCATCCACGCTCAAGATGCGCGTCCGTCTTGGACAGTCGATTTGGTCATTAGTCAACCCCCAACCGGCATAGAAGGGCAGGCCATGGGTCGTGACGGGCACTCCTCGTATCAGGGCTTCAAAGCCGGCCAACGAGCACAGCGTATGCAGGCGGTCGATCTGTGTGAACAGATCGCTGATATTGCCCTTTGAAAGCTCGAGGTCATAGGTGCCGGGCGTTTGCGACACTTCTCCCACACGGCCTCCTGATACAACGTCAGGATGCGGCTTGTAGATCACGTAAGCTTCAGGATGCAATTCTCGCGCCGCCTCAAGCAAAGCCTGGTTGGTACGAATGCCGGGGCAGGCATGGCGAATGGAGGCGTCCGATTCCACCTGGCCCACCACAAGGACAATCTCCCGACCCTGAGCAAGCTCTCGCAAGTCGGGCAGCGTGTCGTCCTGATAGTTGTACTTGCTCAACCCCAGCGAAATGATGCGCTCTCTCAGTCGGCGTGCACGGGCCAGCTCTGCATCACTTGGCTCATGATGCTCCAGCCACTCTTCTAGCGTGCTGGCTCGGCTGGCATCGAAGTGCATGGCCTTGTCGTCAACCACCAGTGACAGGGGGCGGGTGAGGTCGACACCCAGGCCGACTGAGCGCAGAAAGCCATCTTCCATCATCCAGAGTTCACCGCCTGCCTTCCTCACCTGCGCTTGGCGCTCTGGCGGCGTACGGCCAGCCCAGCTCAATATTCTCTGAGGGGGCGAGCCGGTGTCCTGCGGAGAAAGACGTTGCAGCGCGCGTTCAGGCTTCTTCTCGAAACGCAGCTGAGACCAGGGGCCAAGGAAATAACCGATGAACTTCTGCTTCCAGCCAGAAAACTCGAGCCCCTGCCAGCGCCCGGCAAGTCTGGTAGCCATTCGCTTCTGGTCTGCAAGCAGCTGGATGATCTCTTCGAGCGTCGCGACCTGCTGGGTATAGGGGTTGGCATAGCGGCTGTATTCGAGATAGGCCGCGGCAAACACCTGTTCAAGCGTGCGTGACTGCCCTCGGCGCGGACATTGCTGCCGATCATCCGTCAGACCCCAGCCGGCATAGAACGGCATGCCGTGGCAGGTCACCGGCAGGCCTGCTATGAGGGCCTCGAATCCAAGCTGGCTGGTCACGACATGGACGCCATCGACCTGTTCGAACAGGCTCCAGGGGTTGATGTCGTCACTCAGCAGCGTGCAGCCAAGCTTGCGCGCCTCCTCCAGTAGATAGCCGCGCTTCTTGCCAGCGATCACATCCGGATGCACCTTGACCCACACCTCGGTTCCCTCGATGGCACAGGCCTCCCTCAGCATGGCAAGGAAAGTCTCCGGGCTGGCCATGCCACCCACGACAGACGCATCCTCGGCGGTCTGATCCACGATGAGAAGTCGCTGCATGCCAGGCTTTCGGGCAGGGAGCTTGCGCTCTGGTGCATGGTTGTACTTGCTCAAGCGATGCATGCGCAGGCTTTCGAGAGCCGCGCGCGCGCGCGCCAGCAACGCCTCACTCTGACGCGTCGGCGCTTCATTGATCAGTTGCTCGAGATCGCTCGGTTGGCGCGCATCGTAATAGATGCCCTGATGATCGACCACCATCGCCATGCCAGGGTAACCGGCGCTTGCCAGGGTCAGGGAGCGCAGGAAACCATCCTCCAATGCGACGTAGGGCAATCCATGCTCAAGCGCATATTGGCGCGCGCGCTTCGCAGTAGGTTTATGCCCCCAACCCACGACACGAACGATGCTTGTCGAGGATTTCTGGCCTACGAATTCTAGCGCGGTATTTAGCCCTTCCGATGCCCCGAACTCTGATAAAGATTCAGTCTCGCTCGCTGCTGGATGTCGTTCTTTTCCTACATTTTTTCCGCCCAGTGTACCTGTTGGGGCACGTCGCTCGGCAGCGAAGAATAAATTCTTGTAGGCGAGAGAGTCGTAATTTTTCTGACATGAAATGGGTGTACGCCCTCTTGTCAGTGGCAGCAACTCGGGAATGAAGCAAGCAAGAAGTGGTTGGCGATAAATACCTGAAGAAAAACAGAGCGATGCCCCAGAGGTCGCGTCATTCGTGACATCTGCTGATCCATGCCGAGCGTGAGAGGCGCAGGGCAGAGCACGCATGAGAAGCCCCCATCCTTGATTCATTGCCGCCTTCAGCATGCAGGGTGTCCGTTTCAGATATGAAAAGTGACTGCTTACTCGTGATGCTCAGCACGACTGGTGAGGCTGTCGTGGGAGACCGTTGACTCAGGGTCCGCAAATAGGGAAAGTACGCAAAGTGACGAACGAATTCAATCAAGTCTTTGCTCGCGATATTGGTAGCAGGCAAATTATTAACAGGTGCTTTATTTTGTTTGTCAGCTTTTTCACTGCATGCTTCAGCAGTAATAGCTTTGCTGCTAAAGTGCAACGCTCTGCCATGCATTTTCATTAATGCTTGAGCTTCATATGAACGTGAAGCGCAGGGCTTGACCAGAAGAAGCGGCAGGACGCCAAGGGAACGCTAGTAGATGGAAATCGCGCAGCACATGGATGCTTTTATCACCCTGGTGGTGACGGTAGGAGTGTTGGCAGGGCTTGTCTGGAATCGTTGGCCGGCGGAGTGGCTGATGATGGCCACTGCCGTGTCGTTGATTCTGCAGGGCGTCAATGCATTTGCCCCTTTCGGGCACGCTTTGGCCATGGCTGTCTTCCTGCTTGCTGTTCGGACTCTTCCTCTATATCGACACCCGCTGACTGCTGACATAGCCCATGGGTGTCGCCTTCCTCTTCAAAGTCGCTCAAGAGAAAGCCATCTGGCTTGGCTCCTTTCAAGGCGAGATGCTCGGCGTGGGTTGTTAGCACCTCGCCGTGCTAGCTGCCGAGTCATCATCAGAAATGGTGCAAGGGGGAGTCATCGAAGTGACCCAGCGGCGTGTCAACCTCAAGTCAATTTCATTGCAGAGCTGGAAGACATGCGCACCATCAGAAACTCCAGTCTCCGGACGTACAGGCAATACCAGTTTCTCACGTGGGCCCCCTCCACATGAATCGGTTGCTGCTTGCAGCCATGCTTATTTTGAGGCGTATGAACCTTCTTGCCGCACAGCGAACCGTGTGGAACCCGGTTCTACTAGCTTATGCGGCCCTTTGCAGCATCAGGACACTTTCATGAACCAGAAATTTTATCGTCAGGCTTCAGTCCGTATTGTTCGCTTGGCCTGTGCAGCAGGACTTGCCTTGGCTATTTCGGGATGCGCGACCTCCTATCCGGAATCCACCGGTGCCGGCAGTACCAACCTGGCCAATTTGACCGGCGCTGCGTCGCTGCCGGCGGATGTCTCGTCATTTCTCGACAGCGCCGCCCCTGGCAGCGTGATTGCCGTGCCGACCAGCCCCTGGGGCAGCAATGTCGAAGTAGTCGCCCATGAGCGCTATTTCGCAGCCAGCGGACGTATCTGTCGCGAGCTGACGGTCTCTAATCAGCGTGATCTACCCAGCAAGGAACTGTCGTGCCGTACCAGCAATGACGGCAAGGCCGGCGAGGGCACCTGGGTGACTCAGCGGTTGGTGACTGGCCTGCTGGAAGAAGCCCGCTGAGGAGTTTCTCAACAACTTCTCGCTGAAAGGCCCATACCGGGATCAGCGCGAAGCGACTACTGCAGGAGGCAGGCTGGTGTGGCCGGCACTGTCACCCCTGACCGACACTGCACTATTTTTTGCACAATTTTCTTTGCACTACGAGGGGCCTAGCCCGATGACGATTTCCAGATTCTTGCTCCGGGCCGGGTGCCTGGTGGCGGTAGCGTG
>CETM01073513.1_pt1 | contig 19799 bp, 21 predicted proteins | sample 361451 | NCBI WGS metagenome assembly CETM01 (sample SAMEA2622690, study PRJEB7988) | marine metagenome | isolation source: saline water (ENVO:00002010), including
AGTTGCCTGAAAAGATTTATGGGCCGCTTTAGTAAATCATGGTCTTTTTCATCAAGATCATCGATGTCTAGATAAGGTAACCTTGCCATTTGCAATTCCTTTCACAGTGATTCAACCACGAGCTCTTGCCGACAATGAACATCCACCGTCAACAACCATAAGGTGACCTGTTATATATCGAGCCCAATTTGAGCATAAATAAACAACGGCTTTACCAATATCCCAGCCTTCGCCCTCTATCTGAAGAAGTGAAGCATTTTGTCTTTGGCTCCGTTGCTCCGATGACATTCCTTCTTGGTTAAGATAACTGGAAGAGGCATAGACCATCGGGGTATATACAGGTCCAGGTAATATGCAATTTACCCTTATGCCGTCGCTACCATGGTCAACGGCCATCGCTTGTGTGAGAGAGAGAACTGCTCCTTTTGACGTTGAGTAGGCGGTCAATCCTTTTGGCCGTGTAGCGGATATAGATGAAATGTTGACAATTGAACCACCACCGCCTGATGAGATCATGGCTGGGATGGCGTATTTTGACATTAGAAACATTGGCTTGAGATTTACTGCCATCACTCTGTCCCAATATTCCTCAGACTCCTCCACCACCGATAAGTTACTCGCAATTCCAATGTTGTTGTCTAACACATCGAGGCGGCCATAATGGTTTAAGGCATATTCGACGACTTTTTCGCAATCAGTAGCTTTCGTCAGATCAGCAGCAACACTTACCGCGTGACCTTTTCGTTCGCTTATCATTTGGACCGTTTTTTCTGCAAGTTCTTGGTCCTTGTCTGCAACGACCACTTTGGCGCCGGCTTCAGCTAATAAAATGGCGGCAGCTCTGCCATTTCCAATGCCGTCCCCTTTCGCTCCCGCCCCAGCAATAATCGCTACTTTTTCCTTCAACCCTAAGTCTAGTGAGTCATTCATGTTCCTCTCCCGGATTTGAATTGAGTTTTATGACAGACAGCTTCTCAGTCAAGTTGCAGACGTGTGACAAGTTTGAGAATCAGAATGGTGCTATTAAATTTATCAAAACTTAATGGGATCATACTCCGACAACGACTGGGCTAACCATTTGTTTAATTGTTTTCATAACAGCCATTCCAACTATTTTCCCAGTCTTTCTATTGGTTTCGGCGACCGTCAAATTTTCCCGAAACTCGTAACTACCAAATGCTCCTGTTGCCTGTATTTCGCATACGTGAGTATCGATCTCAGTATCTGCGATTATGGTCAATCTTGTTTTATCTAAACCTAAGCCAGCGAGCGCCACGGCAGCAGATATATTGACATTCTGAGGATAGAGAGCAGCTCCTTCCCTCGGTGTTCCTTCAAATATAATTGTTGGGGTCGTTAAGCTGGATAGATCGAACAGTGTTTCCGCGTGAGTTCCATACCAAGCTGACGGATCCTTGCGAACTATCATATGAACCGATGTTAGACCACCTACAGCTGCCGCAGAAAGCGTGTCAAGTGAGCCTATTCCTGCGGAGGGAATAATGAGTTTCGCTCCATTTCCCAGGGCAGTGGCTATGCACTCATCATAAAGCTGGTCATCGGTGAATGCACCGACGGATGTCACCAGAAGGTCAATTCCAGAGCGCAATATTTCCACGGCATACTTTTGTATCGTCTGGTGCCCTGCAACCTCTAAAATTACATCCGGTTTTGTTTTGATGAACTCGTCAAAATTTGTGGTGACGATCGATTCATTAAGCGATCGGTCTGCTCTGGGGTTCTTCACCAATATAGCTGGTATTTCTATATCACCCTGGCATTCCTCTGAAACCATTTTTTCTACGTCAACTCCTATAGCTCCCAGACCCATCAGACCTAATTTCAGCATCTTTGAACTTTCTTTTTGCAAGGTCTATTTTCCATAATGATTGTCACTTTCTTTCTTGTGCCGTGTTAAGGCCATTAATCTTCGGTCTCTCCACCGTGCTCTTTCTCCAAGATCATTTATCGGCATTTCCTTACGTCGTTCTTCTTCCATTTTGACATATCTATCTGTATCCCATGGCCTTATCGATGATTGCTCTTTTGCAATAGTTTCGAATGCAGGTCCGAACCTTTCGAGGTAATCACGTATCCCACCTGGAGCGTTAAGATCTATTGTCTCCATTGGTCCCATGATAGACCAACGTAGCCCAAGACCATGTTTTATTGTCTTGTCAAGGTCAGCCCCTGACACGACTCCATCTTCAACTAATTTAAAAGCCTCGTTAAGCAGAGCTACTTGAAGTCTATTCAACACAAATCCTTTGATTTCTTTGTTGATTGTAATAACCTCCATATTCGCTGCTTCAAGCAGTTCTTTTGCCCTAAAAATGGTCTCATCTTTTGTTTCCGGGGCCCCTGATAACTCCACTATTGGTAATAAATAGGGTGGGTTTGCAGGATGAGCGACAATCATCCTTCCAGCACCCATCATACCGTTTGAAATATCGCTGCAAGAGATAGCTGAGGTTGAACTTGCCAAGATTGTTGTCTCTGGCAAGAGTTCATCCATTCGGTTGAATAGTTCCCTCTTTATTTGAACGTTTTCAAGAGCGTTTTCTTGAACCCATTCAGCCTCTTCAACAGCGTCTTCAAGAGTTTCATTAGGTTGGATACGGCTTAACAAATCATCTTTTGAACTGATTAATCCATTACTTTCCAAATCGGCAAGATTAATTTCTAAGAGGTTCATTGCTTCTGAAAGTGCAGTCGGGTCAATATCATACAAACTGACGTGATGGCCTGCTTTGGCAAATACCATTGCCCAAGATCTGCCTATAAAACCAGCGCCGACCACTGCTACTTTTTGTGACATAGTAATTATCCTACTGTTTGACACAAGTTTCTAATACTCGAAGACTTAGCTAAACGGATCCAGTCTCTAAGCACAAGCGCAAAACAATTATAAGCTAACAAAAGGGTAGTTTTAGGCCGTCTTTGGTTGAAACTTTCTAAAAAAATAAGCTGAAAGTCCGCCAAGCATCAGCCAGAATATGAAATTTACGCCTATTGAGACGGTTGAAAATTTCGCTGCTAGCTCTGCGGGGATTAAACTGCCTTGAATGGAATGCTGCATTGGCGCGCCTAAAACGTGCGGCGCCAACAAAAGAAGAAGTGCCAGTATATACAAAGATGGATTTTTAGAAAAAACTAGTATCCATAGCCCAGCTGCGGTCGCTAAGGCTGTGCCTAACCACCAAGATTGCCGGCCAATCAAGTCTGCCTTCATCATACCAGGCAATTCTGGTGGTAATCCGGCTGCCGGCGCGAGTATAAATGCTGCAAAGCCGCCTATACCCCATAAAACTCCAATGCGGAACCCGCCAGAGGATCCCCTTATTACCAAAGCCGATACAATTAGAAGTGCAAAGCCAACTCCAGATATTATGGTTGTAAGACTTGTGTAAACTATCCTTTCAACAAAGCTTGCTGGTTCCCACTCGGGCTGATCTGATTTTGGGTCGCTGTCGTGAACCAAATGCACGACAAACTTATCAGTGCCCCTTGTATAGCGTGCATCAGCCGAGTGTTTGGTTTCGAATTCTTCTGCCTCCATGATCAACGGCACCGTGGTGAACTGGTATAACAATGAGATTACTAGTCCAGACAATATACCAGCGAGTATAGCGCTCGAAAAAAGACGTCGGATCATGATTTAATTCAATGGCAGGGAAAAGAGACTGAATGCCTCGTGTCATGGGCAGCGTTGTGAATAGTGCTGGAATCTGCAAAGCCAACACCTAATATAAGGAAAACGCCCAAAAGTAAGCCGAGAACAACGGCTGTCAGTTGATTTGAGCGGGCATCTGCCGCTGCACGGTTGGGTGTTATTTGCACAGACCTCTCCTAAAAATATTAACTACAGCAAATGGGAGATATATTTATCAAGTGTTGCGAGAATAGAATAGCTTGTGCCTATTATCAAGGACCTAAAATTACATATCTTAAAAGATTTTTATAAATGAAAACATTGCCCAAAAAGTGTGACTATTTAATTGTTGGATCGGGGGCCGCTGGCGCAATCGTGGCAGCTCGGCTCTCTGAAAACCCTGACGCCAGTGTGATTCTCTTAGAGGCCGGTGGGAAAAACAATAGCCTTTTATTGAGAGTGCCCGGATTGGGCTTTGCTGCTGCAAATCATCCAAAGTACAACTGGGGGTTTGAAGCCGAGCCTTCTCCAACAATGGATAATAGAAAATTGATTTGGCTCCAGGGCCGAGTTTTGGGCGGTTCTAGTAGTATAAATGGTATGATTTACACTCGTGGTCATTCAAGGGAATACGATATTTGGCGTCAGATGGGTTGTGAAGGATGGGGGTCAAATGACGTGTTGCCGTATTTTAAGCGTCTGGAGTCGTTTGAAGACAGCAATAGCAGGGAGCTGGGTAAAGAAGGACCAGTAAGTATCAGAAAAGCCAAACCGGAACTAGAGATATGTGACGCATTTCTGCAAGCAGCGAGAGATGAAGGTTATCCGATCTTGAATGATATGAATTCCGACGTCACTGAGGGGTTTGGCTTTTATGATATCAATGCTGGTGCGGGAAGACGTATGAGCGCCGCAACTTCTTACCTTGAGCCGATTTTAAAACGACGGAACTTAATGGTCATTACCCACGCACAAGTGGTAAAAGTATTAATTGAGAACAATTCGGCGAACGGAGTTGAGTTTTTTTGGAAAGGAAATTTTAGAAAGTTGTTCGCAGAAAAAGAAGTAGTACTCAGTACTGGTGCAATAAAGACGCCCCAATTACTGATGCTCTCAGGAATTGGACCAGAGAATGAACTTGAAAAGTTTGAAATTAAAGTAAAATTGAACTCACCAAAAGTCGGTAAAACACTTCAAAACCATGTGTGCTACAGGCCCCAATATTTGTGTTCAGCGCCTATATCGTCAAGTAAGCATTTGAAGCCGTGGAATATCCTTAAGGCTGGAATGAAGTATGTTTTTGATAAAAGTGGTCCGTTGGCCGAGACTTATGCGGTGGCTGGCGGATTTCTGAAAACGGATAAAACACTCGAAGTCCCAGATGCCCAAGTTGTTTTGCTTTCTGCATTGGGACCCGCAAAGACAGGTGGGGCGGGATATAAGATACGGGATTTACTGCCCGACGAGCATGGATTTGGTCTTACTGTGTATCAAGGCTCTCCGAGAAGTCGAGGAAGTGTGACACTCAGGTCGCCAGACCCTTTTGATCAGCCGCTTATAACATCGGGTTATTTTTCCGACCCGCACGATATGGAAGTCCTCAAGACCGCGGTTAAAAAAATGCGAAAAATGATGAAACAGCCAGCAATTTCCAAGTTTATTGAAAAAGAACTTGCGCCCGGCGGAGATATAGAAGACGACATTTCACTTGAAAAGGAAATTCGACGGAACGGTGCAACAGCTTACCATCAATGTGCCAGTTGTGCGATGGGACCGGAGGATGATTCAGTTTTGAATGAAAAGTTACAGGTCCGTGGTATAGATAAACTTAGAATAGCGGATGCTTCTGTGATGCCTCGCATCCCAAATGCCGCCCTTCATGCACCGTCTATGATGATTGGTGAAAAAGCTGCGGCCCTCATCAAAGGAGAAATTATTTGAGCAGCCAATTTGGAGATATTCTGCAAGCAGATCGTCCGATTATCGATGCGCACCATCATTTGATAGATGGACCAGCTCATTCATATTCCATAAAAAATTACCTCGCTGATTGTGAATCGGGCCACTTGATAAAAGGCTCGGTTTACATAGAGGTACGTCAGAATTATCGGAAGAGTGGCCCTGAAAAACTACGTCCAGTGGGTGAAACGGAGTTTGTGGCTAATTTGAAAGAAATCGAGAATAATGACGACGGAAGGCTGACTCCGAGACTTTGTTCTGGAATAGTTGGTTTTGCTGAGCTTGAAATAGGAGATCAAGTAGAAGAAGTTCTAGATGCGCATATAGAAGCGGGGAAAGGGAAGTTTCGCGGCATAAGAAGAGGTGTTTACTGGTCCTCGGATCCAGCGGTTTACAGTCATGTAAGCATAAAACCTCCATCTAACCTGATGTCCGATGAAAACTTTAAAAAGGGTTTCTCGTTGCTCGCGCCCAAAAAACTATCTTTTGATGCGGTGCTATTCCACCCCCAACTTCCTGAGTTGTGTGATCTTGCAAAAGCTTTCCCAGATACGCAGATAATTCTTAATCACGTTGGGTTCCGACTTGGCGTAGGTGAATATTTGGCAAAGCCGGAAGAAACCTTTCAAGAGTGGAGGAGGGGCTTGCAACTTGTTGCTGATCAGGCAAATGTTTCAGTCAAGATTGGTGGACTTGGAATGGATATATGGGGTTTTAAATACCAGTCGCTGAAACCTTCTTATCAAGAGTTAGCAGCGACTTGGAAGCCTGTTGTGGAGATGGCAATTGAACTGTTTGGGATTGATCGTTGCATCTTTGAAAGCAATTTCCCGGTAGATTCAGCTAATACCGATTTCAATAGTTTGTGGAACGCATACAAATTAATAAGCAAAGATTATTCCGATAGTGAGAAAGAGAAACTATTTTTTTCTAATGCCCAGAAAATTTACAGACTTAGTCTTTGATTGGAGGTTTTTTTCTATTGTAGTAAATTACCTCGAAAGGTATCTGTTTCGTACTCTCTCCTAAAGATGCCGCGATCTTGTAAAATAGGTACGACTTGGTCGACAAAATCGTCATAACCCTTCGGTACTACAGCAGGTGTTATGTTAAAACCATGACAGCCAGTTTCTCGCCAAATATATTCTAGCTCATCCGCAATCATCTGCGGCGTTCCAAGAATCTGTGGGATCAACCCCGACAGCCCCGATAGTCGAACAGCTTCGCGAAGTGTGATTTCTTTATCTTTAAACATTTTCGACATGGCGTTTACAAGACCTTGCGATGCTTGCGTTTTAATTTGTTGAAGAGGTTTGTCGATATCTACCTGACTAAGGTCGACGCCAAATGTGCCTGAAATACGAGTGAGTGCCGCCTCTATTGGTATTTTTCGAAGCATTTCGTCTTTCTTTTGAATAGCCTCTTGCAATGAACTCCCTACGAAAGGCTGAACGGCAAATGTAACCAATGGGGCTGAGGTTTTATTTTGGTCTTTCGCAGTTGCTTTTATCTGGTCCATAAAAGATTTCATTCTTTCAATATCCGGTTGAATAGAAAAGATGACATCTGCATGTGTCACGGCAAACTTTTGCCCGCGTCCTGATGAACCTGCTTGAAACAAAACGGGTCGGCCTTGCTGGGAGGGTAAAACCGATGGGGTTGCGGTGCATCGAAAGTATTTCCCATTATGGTCTATTTTCTCAATTCTGTCCGGGTCTGCATAAATTCCATTTACTGCGTCTGCTTTTATGGCTTTTGGGTTAATGCCGTTCCATAGCGCGTAACAAATCTCCAAGTATTCATCGGCTCGATCGTAGCGTTCGTCATGTTCGACGACATCTATGCCCATTGCTTTATGCTCTGACCGAGCATTACCGGTTACTATATTCCACCCAACACGGCCTTGGCTTAGAAAATCTAAACTTGAAAGTGACCTAACAGCGAGAAATGGATGTAGGCTGGCTGCTGAGACGGTAGTTGCGATACCCAAATGCTTTGTAGCGGCAGCCATAATTCCAATAAGGGCCACTGGATCATGGGCAGGCCAACTTACGCCATACTTTATAGCAACATCGGTAGTGTTTTTGTACATGTCATAAACGCTAGGAACGTCAGCGAAAAATAAACCGTCTAGCTTGCCGCGCTCTAATATTTGAGCAACTTGTTGCCAGTATTTTATGGATCCAAATCCAGTTACTTGTTTGTCCTGAGGGTCTGCCCAGCTCATTGTCATATGATTTATTGGCGTATACATCATAAAACCAAGAATATGCATCATTCTTTTCAACGATGAGCTCCTTTGAAATTGTCCTTATTCCTAGACTTGTAATAGTTTAAAAAATGGTATCAATATAAAACTCATCTATTCTTGGTCTTCATCAGGTAACAAATAGACAAACAAAAGTCCTTTTTGTTTTGTGGCGGATGCGCAATACTTTTTCAAAAATATTTTCTGCAAGAGGGTGGAGGTAAAGTTGTCAGTAATTCTCGGGAGTGGCGAGTACCGATATCGGGTGGTGGATGGTTGGGCAAAGCTCCCTGATAAATGGACTTTCATGGATGTTGCCGCAGTTGCGGTCGATAGCAAGGATCAAGTCTTTGTTTTCAACCGAGGTGAGCATCCTATGGTTGTATTCGATAGAAATGGAAATTTTTTAAGAGAGTGGGGAAAGGGATTATTTAGCCGTGCGCATGGTTTGCATATTGGACCTGATGATATGTTGTACTGCACGGATGATGGCGACCATACAGTAAGAAAAATTACACCCGAAGGCAAAGTCATCCTAGAAATAGGTATTCCAGGGGAACCTGCTCCATTCATGAGCGGGGAACCTTTTCATCGTTGCACGCATACAGCACTTTCTCCAGATAATCATATCTTCATCTCTGATGGTTATGGTAATGCATGTGTTCATAAATATTCGCCAGATGGAAAGTTAATAAAAACTTGGGGTGAACCGGGTTCTAATCCGGGTCAATTCAATCTTGTCCACAACATAGTAGCTGATGATGATGGTTGGATTTACGTTGCTGACAGAGAAAATCATAGGGTGCAGGTGTTTGATACCGACGGTAATTTTGAAACCCAGTGGCATAATCTGCACAGGCCCTGCGGACTTTTTATGCCTAGAGGAAAGTGCCCCAACTGTTTTATCGGAGAACTTGGGCCAGGTATGGCAGTAAATCGCCATTACAAAAATTTAGGTCCAAGATTGAGTATTGTGTCAAATGAGGGGAAACTGCTTGCTCGTCTGGGCGGTGAAGATGGTCCCGGTCTCGAAGTTGGAAAGTTTATGGCTCCACATGGTCTTGCCGTCGACTCACGAGGTGACATATATGTTGGGGAGGTAGCTTATACAAACTGGCCTAACAGCCATGGAGATACTCCAAAACCAGACCATATTAGAACGCTACAGAAGCTTGAAAGAGTTATCTGAGTGTTTTTAGCAGGGGTAATACCTCGCTGCCAAAACGCTCTACTTGTTCAGCGCGACGCTCATATGGCCCTACAAGGTCAACGATGATATGCCTAACACCAACGTCATAAAAGTCTTTGATTTTTTTGGCAACGTCATTTGCAGATCCGAGCGCGGCATAACGCTCAGCGGCCTTTCGAAAATCCATATTGTACCTTTTAGAAAGTGAGCTTGTTGCCGCTTCAAGTGCCAATTCATAGGAGTCGTCGACACGTGTAAAAATTAAATGCCCAGTCCCAAATACATTTATAGTGCGCTTACAGGTATCAGCCTCATCCGCAATTTTTGTAAGTGCCTCAGAATACATCTCAGGCGTTACTACATAAGAAACATACCCGTCGGCAAGCCGCCCCATTCTTCTGAAGGCGGGATCCTTTCGACCTCCGCACCAAATAGGTGGGCCTCCATGCTGCCTTGGGGGTGGTGTCATAAGTACATCTGAGAATTTAAAAAAGTTTCCGTCATATGAAGCAGGTTTTCCCTTCCACAATTCACGCACTACTTCAATACTCTCGGATAATCTCGCGCCGCGTTCGCTAATAGGAACTCCCGCGACTTCATACTCCTTTGGAAACTCTCCGCCGATACCAACGCCAAATAGAAATCTTCCCTCAGATAAATGATCAAGTGTGACAACTTGTTTAGCCACTGGGCCAGGATGACGCAAAGGAAGAAGGTAGACCCCAGTCCCTAACAAAAGTCGCCGGCTGACGACGGCGGCTTGTGCAAGCATCTGGAAAGGATCGAAAAATGGAAGAGGCATTGATAAATGATCTCCAACCCAAATAGAATCAAAACCCGTCTTATCAATTAGTGTAACGAAATCTACTAGTTCATCTATCTGAGGCTGCCACGGGCCAGTTTGGTTATCTGGCTCTCTGTGGATGGTTTGTATTCCTACTTTTAATCTTGGTTCTAATGGGAGTATCATTTTCACACCAATATCAATTATTTTTGTTTGAATGTTGAAAAACAATTTGTGAGTTTATCAAGGCATTGATTTCATCTTTTGAAAATGCCAACTCGGATAAAATCTCAACACTGTGTTGCCCAAGTCTTGGCGCAGGTTTTGGCGCCGCGCCCGGTGTTTTAGAAAATTGAGCAGCAGGTCTTGGTTGCCTTATGATGCCAACTCCTGGTTGTTCCAGTTCATTGATAATGCCATTGTGGATGATTTGCTCATTTTTAAACATATCTGAGCGTTTTAAGACTGGCGCGGCCGGAACATCATTTGCGTCCAAAGCGGCAACCCACTCTGAACTCGTTCGAGTTTCGAAAATCTCTGCCATTAATCGATAGCGTTGATCTTTATTGTCAGTTCTGAGTTTTTGAGTGGCAAAACGCGGATCCTTTATTAAATCTTCTCGGTCCATAGCGATGCACAATCCATTCCATTCCGAATCTGAAACAGCGCCTGCTGTTATGTAACCGTCTGCCGTTTTAAAAATCCTATCATGGGACGGTGGTGGCAGAATACCCCCCTCGTCAACAATTGTGTACGGGGACATACCTTCCGGCCATAAAAAGTTTACCATCGTATCAAGCATTGCCAAATCGATGTGTTGCCCTTGCCCGCTTTTTTCTCGATGGAAAAGAGCTGCAGTTATAGCCTGTGTCGCATACGCTGCTGTTGTTTTATCGGCGATTACCGTTCTTACCATTTTTGGTGTTATACTTTCGCCCTGCAGATCTGCTAATCCAGAGACCGCTTGTATTAATGGATCATAAACCCTTTTAGACGCATAGGGACCACTTTCGCCGAAGCCAGTTATGGAAAGGTAAATTAGTTTTGGATTGCATTGGGTTAGTTTTTCTTTTCCAAAACCAAGTCTAGTTAAGGCACCTGGCCTCATGTTTTCGATGAAGACATCGGCTTTTTCGATTAATGCCCAGAGTATTTTCTTAGCCGCATCCTGTTTTAAGTCAACACTGATAGATCTTTTCCCTCGATTACAAGAAATGAACATAGGGGGGAGCCCGGAATTTGCTGAGGCCCTAATGATATCTCCAGTTGGGGACTCAACTTTAATTACATCCGCGCCCTGATCTGCGAGTTGTACGCCGGTAGAGGGCCCCGCTACTACGTTTGTTATTTCGACAACTCTTACTCCAGAAAGTGGCCCTGTCATGGCATTTTGTTCGCTTCTAGTGCCGCGATATAACCAGATCTATTCCCCATCTTTTCCAAATATTCCATGAAGTTAGTTGGTATTTTCTGGTTGTAATCTATTGCCCATTTTAATGTTGTTGTCATCAAAATATCTACGCCGCTGAAACCTGTTTCGAGTAAATATTTTTGTTTTGGATTTTTTAGTTTGTCTGCGGCAGTAATCATACGATTAAAATATTCTTCTGAAGCCTTGTTTGCTATAGGCGAGTCACCATAAATTTCTGGAAGCGACCAATGTCGTCTCAAGACATAAAGACTGGTGGCATCTAGCTCCATGCAAATGAATGACATCCATTCAAAATATTTTGCTCGGGCTTTGGGAGTTTCAGGGATTAGACTAACCTTATCAGTGCCGTAACTTTCTGCCAGATAGGTAACTATTGCGGCGCTTTCGCCAATAGTTAATGTACCATCTTGTAACACAGGTATTTTCTGTCTCGGATTGACTGACTTAAAGGTTGCGGTTTCTGTGTCAGGAGTTCTCGTTCTTATTATTTCTGTTTTGTATGGCAAGTTGAGCTCAATCAAAGCCCAGTGAGCGCGGATTGTTCTTGATGTACCAACGCCCCAAAGAATTCGATCTTCACTCATAAACAAGAGACCCTTCCAGAACTCAGGTTAAATTTTTTACGTACTATGCACAAAAGATAATAATAGCAGGATCTTAAGTGTGCTAAATATTGAAATTGGCCCAGATAGGCAGATTTGCGTTGCATTTAAAGTGAGCTGACCTATCTTTCCCTACCTGCTACGTAATCATGAAAACGAAGCATTTAAAATTTAGTAATGATTGTAATTTAAATGTGTTGGTAGTCGGCACGCTTTAAAATTATCAAAAGGAAGTCAATATGCCGCTGGAAATAATAGGACACCCAAGATCTAACTTTGTTCGCGCTGTCAGAATGGTGGCACTCGAAAAAGGAGTGCCGCACGAACACACGCCTGAATTGCCTCACTCAGATGTTATTAAAACGCTACATCCAATGGGACAAATTCCAGCAATGCGTCATGAGGGGCTGGAACTTTTTGAATCTATGGCTATTGCTAGATATATAGATGAGGTTTTTGATGGTCCGAAAATGGTCCCAGACGAACCTTCCAAAGCAGCCAAAATTGTACAATGGTCCTCCTTTGCCCAGACCACGGTCGACCGTCTTTTTCTCCGGCAGTATGTCGTGCAACATATGTTCAATAAAGATAAAGACGGCAATGTCATTCGCGATGAGATTGATAAGGCCGTTAAGGGCTTTCCGAAGGTGTTTGGTATTTTGGATGAGGCCGTTAAGTCAGGCTTTTATGGAAGTGATTCCTTTTCTATGGCTGATTGTTTCCTTTTGCCAATATTGAACTCTGTCCAGCGTTACCCGGAAGGAAAAAGTGCGGTTGAAAGTGCAGCAAATGTTAGCGCCTATTTTAAGGCGCACAGCGAGCGGTCAAGTTTCGTTGGCGCGGCATCTTGAAGTTGATTTGGTAATTAAGTGGAAAAGATAGATACCGGAACTGATCAATTACTTGTTGAAAAAGAAAATGGTGTGGCGACTATTACATTGAATAGGCCAGAGGCGAGAAATGCACTTTCAACAGAGTTGACGCCTGCATTAAGACGAATGATCACTCAAATGGGAGAGGACAGAGAAGTTGGTGTGCTTTTAATTACAGGAGCGGGATCAGCATTCTGTTCTGGCGGCGACATAAAGGGAATGGGTAAAGGGGAACCCCAAAGTCAGTCAACAAAGGATCGTGTCGAAGATCTCAGATTACGTCAAAAAACGCTTACGGGAGCGCTAGTTGCATTGAGGAAGCCGACAATTGCCGCACTTCCTGGAGCTGCTGCTGGCGCGGGATTGGCTATAGCGTTAGCTTGCGATATTAGGATAGGAGCAACTTCGGCCTTCGTAACTACGGGTTACATTCACGTCGGGTTAAGTGGAGATTATGGCATCTCAGCGCTTCTCACCCGAGCTGTGGGCACGGCTCGGGCACGTGAACTAATGTTTACTGGTGATCGAATTAGTGCAGAAAGATGCGAAAAGATTGGAATCTTTAATCGAGTTGTCCCTGATGCTTCTTTACAAGAGCACGCATTCGAGATGGCATTGACCTTAGCGTCAGGACCTCGCGAAGCGCTGAGTTTTATGAAGGAAAATTTGGAAGAATCGCTTGTGAATAATTTCGATCAAAGCCTTGACGGAGAGGCCTCACGGCTAATCCAGAGTACATTGAATCCTGACCACAAAGAAGCAGTTGCGGCCTTTCTAGAGAAGCGCCGTCCAAATTTTTTAAAGAATTAGTAAAAGTTTTTATGGAGTAAAAATTTGGACATTGTAGACACAACGACGCTCAAAGCGGCTGGAATTGACGAATATTTGTCAGATAACTCTCTTCTTCAGAAGCGGGAGAACATTTTCAATTTAACCCAAAAGGCGCAGGAAGCAGTCCTTTGTCCAAAGGACTACGGAGCATACAATCACGAACTTCGACATGCTTTAGCAGCTCGCATTTGTCTTCTTAATAATGATCAAATCGCGGCTGATCATTATTCTTTTAATGCAGGGACTTACAGAGATTTGATAGATCCAAGCAATGCGGGTCAAGATTTTGATTTGGAGCATGTACTTAATTTTATCGATAAAGTCGCCACTCGACCTCGCGACGTAACCGAGGAGGATATTAAAGCGTTACAAAAAGCAGGTATTAAAGACCCAGACATAGTCCGTCTTGCGGAACTGAATAGCTTTATGGCCTATCAAATTCGTCTTATTGCAGGGCTCAGACTCTTAAAAGGATTCGAAAGTTGAGTGAATTAATAAAAACGTTTACTAGGGAAGTGCCCGATTGGAAACCCCGAGTTAAGCCTGTGAGCTTGGATGAAGCTACCGAAGCGCAACTTGATGCTCTAAAGGTTACCCCATCTAACACAAAAGTGTCGGATTACGTTTTAACGCTTGCTCACGATGTTGAGTCACTAAAGGTTAGATCGCCGCTGTTTAATGCTATCATGTATGATAAAGGTGGATTGAAACGATCGGAGCGAGAACTAGGAGCGATAGCTGCCTCGGTGCTTAATAGCTGCATTTATTGCAATGCTGTTCATATGAGCCGGCACGCACAACTTGAAAAAGATACATCTGTGACCGATAGCATTCTTGCGGATGGAGAAAATGCCAAGCTAGCAGATCGCGATTCGGCAATTTTTCATTTTTCACTCAAGTTATCCAGTTGCCCGCCAGACGTTGGAAACGAAGATTTGATTGATCTGGAACAGGCTGGGCTAAAACAAGATGAGGTTTTAGATCTCATTTTATCCACAGCTTTATTTGGATGGGCTAACCGGTTGATGCATATTCTAGGCGATCCAGTGAAACTTGAAAATGATAATAATTAATCTTCGATATTAGTGTTGCCGGCTGATCAAAGATTTATTCATATAGGGAGTTATCGATTGTCAAAACCAGTTTGTCTTGTTACCGGTGTCGGGCCTGCCAAAGGAACGGGAGGCGAAATTGTTAAGCGTTTTGCTGAAGGTGGTTATCAAGTTGCCATGCTTGCTCGAAATGCCGAAAACCTCAAAACACTTGAAGAAAACATAGAAAATACAGTCGCTTTTCCCTGCGATGTTGGAGACCTGGATCTGCTGGTTAAGACTATCGAACAGATCAAGGAAAGGCTTGGCCACCCTGAGGTCGTCATTCACAATGCATTAAGAAGTGTCAGAGGCGGCATTCTGGAATTAGATCCAGACGATCTTGAAAGAAATTTTAGAGTGAATACCACAGCTTTGTTACACCTAGCCCGAGAGACGCTGCCGGCGATGATCGATGCAGGTAGGGGGGCTATTCTAATCACAGGTAATACATCGGCAACCCGCGGTAAAACAAATTGGGGTTTTTTTGCTTCTACAAAGGCCGCGCAGCGCATTCTTGCGGAATCTATCGCGCGTGAATTTGGACCAAAAGGCATACATACTGCTTATTTCATAATTGACGCCTCCATTGACACACCTCGGACGCGACCAATGCTCGCTCCAGATAAACCAGATGAGTTTTTTGCCAAACCATCCGCGATAGCTGAAGAAATGTATAGGGTGGCACATCAGGACAAGTCCGCCTGGTCTTTTACCGTTGAGCTTAGACCCTTCGGTGAAGTCTGGTAATAAAATGTCCTGGTTGACGAGAGGAAAAAATTGTAATGCCAATTTATGAAATTGATGACCTAATCCCAAGTTTAGCAGATAGTGTTTACGTTGCCGACACCGCAACAGTTATTGGAAATGCAACGCTATGCGAAGACGTGAGCGTATGGTCAAGTGCAGTCGTCCGCGCCGACAACGAATCAGTTTTCATTGGAGCAGGTACAAATATTCAAGAAGGGGCTGTTTTGCATGCGGATCCAGACTTTCCTCTTAAGGTAGGCACGAAAGTAACCATAGGGCATCAAGCAATGTTGCATGGTTGTACAATTGAAGATGGTGCGTTGATAGGCATCCAGGCAGTTGTTTTAAATGGCGCTGTTATTGGGAAAAATTGTCTGGTTGGGGCGGGAGCACTTGTCACGGAACGAAAGGTTTTTCCTGATAATTCTCTCATTCTTGGTTCTCCCGCTAGAGTAATTCGCGAAGTATCGGCCGAACAATTGCGAATTATGCAACGAGACACATGGGATTATGTTTTGCGTGGACGCCGATACAAAAAGACGCAAAAAAGAATTGGATAGACTTATCTCAATAAGAGATACTCGATGGAATTGATTAGTTTACACTTTAAGGGATACGAGGCGATGGACGAGAGTAGAGTTCCAATATTAATCGGTAGCGGGCAAATAACACAACGGGAACCAGATCCGGCCCGTGGTCTGTCTCCAATCGATCTAACAGCCGCGGCAGTTCAAAAAGCGGCGGACGACAGCGGGGCCGGTTCATCATTATTACAGTCATTAGATACCATAGTGCTATTACGTTCTTTCTCTGATACTAGCTGGCGGTTTACGTGCCCATTCGGCACCTACTCAAATCCGCCAAAATCTCTAGCTAACCGTATTGGAGCTGAGAACGCTCGGAGCCTGGTTTATACACATCCAGGTGGAAATATGCCGCAATGGTGTGTGAATAGAATGTTCGAAATGATTACGAAGGGTGAATTAGAAGCAGCTGTAATTGCTGGTGGGGAAGCGTTAGCGACCCAGAAGGGAGCACAGCGCGCAGGTCTCCAATTGGATTGGAGTGAGGATCCCGGAGGCAATTTTGATATTTGGGGTGTAGAAACTCGAGGTTGGTCCGATATGGAGGATCGCCATAAAATGGCAGGTGCAATATTCGCATATCCAATGATAGAAAATGCTATTCGAGGCAACAGAGGCAGGACCATTGAACAACACGGCCTTGCGATGGGAAAACTTTTTTCGAGATTTGCAAAAGTAGCGGAGGATAATCCACTTGCCGACCGTCGTCAGGGTTTTACAGCTGAGCAGATAGCTTCTGTAAACCCAGATAATCCTTACATTGGTTTCCCTTATACGAAATTGATGAATTCAAACGCCTTTATTGATCAGGCAGCGGCTATAATATTAACGTCTACAAAGAAAGCTAGAGAGCTGGGCGTTCCTGAAGAAAAATGGGTTTATTTACATGGCTGTGCAGATGCTTATGATCATTGGTATTTAAGCGATCGGATTAATTTTCATTCCTCGCCGGCCATGTCAAAGGTAGCGAGAGAAGCGTTTGAGATGGCTGAATGTTCGCTCGATGACATAGGTGCGCTAGATTTATACAGCTGCTTCCCATCGGCTGTACAAATAGCATGCGACGAAATGGGAATTGACCCAGATGACAAAAGAGGATTGACCGTAACCGGAGGGTTGCCATATTTCGGAGGACCCGGAAATAACTACGTCACGCACTCGATTGCCGAAATGATGAATACAGTTAGAGGTAATCCGGGGAGTAAAGGCTTGGTTACGGCCAATGGGAATTACGTGACTAAACAATCTGCTGGTATCTACTCTACGGAACGCCCTAATAAACCATTCAAGCCAAAAGACCCTAAAATCTATCAGGCAGAAATAGATGCTGAACGCGGTCCAGCTGTAACAGAAGTTGCAAATGGGAAGGCCGTCATCGAGACGTACACGGTTATGCATGATCGGAAAGGTCCATCATTCGGAATATTATTTGGTCGATTGTCCGATAACTCCAGGTTTATTGCCAATACGCCGGCTGACCCAAGCCTCTTGGCAGATATGACAAATAACGACTATTTAGGTGTTGCAGGAATGGTATCCAGTTCGGATGGTATCAATGTTTTTACGCCTGAGTAGACACCATGGTAGACAAGCAATCGAATGACTTTGAATGTCTATCGATAGGTGGGCTGGCAGATGGATTAGATAAGCGTATCTTCACTTCTTTCGATCTCGTAACCTATTTCACAGACAAAATTTCTCGAGAAGATAGGGATTTCAATTCCATAGCTTTTATCAACCCGGACGCGGCAGTTATTGCACAAAAAATGGACGATGAAAGGGTCGCCGGGCGCGTAAGGGGCGTATTACATGGCATCCCAATAGTTATAAAGGATAATATAGACACAGCAGATAAAATGATGACCACAGCCGGTTCCCTAGCGCTAGATGGAGCTCGAGCTCAAAGTGATGCACATTTAGTTTCAAGATTGAGAGATGATGGTGCAATTATTTTAGCAAAAACCAACTTGAGTGAGTGGGCAAACTTTAGATCCACGAAATCATGCACGGGCTGGTCAAGTCGCGGAGGTCAAGTCCGGAATGCGTATGCAATAGATCGGACTCCTGGCGGTTCTAGTTCTGGGTCTGCTGTTGCTGTGGCTAGAAGTTTTTGCGCGGGCGCAATAGGTACGGAAACCGACGGATCTATTGTTGTCCCTGCTGCGATGAATTCACTTGTGGGTATAAAACCGACAGTCGGAATGGTCAGCCGGACTGGAGTTGTTCCTATATCATTCAGCCAGGATACTGCTGGTCCTATAGCTAAAACTGTAACAGACGCCTCGACGATCTTATCCGTTCTTATAGGACATGACCCCGCGGATAATTCTTCGAAGGATTTGAAACAGGATTTTTCACAGAGATTCAAACGAGGTTTCAACCGCAACGCACTCAAGGGGAAAAGGATTGGCGTGGTAAGAAATTATTCTGGTTTTCAAGATGTCGTAGATAAAATATTCGATGAGGCGCTATGTCTGATGAAAGAAGATGGTGCGGAAATTGTGGATGATATCTCTTTACCCGACCAACAGACTATTAGACAGCATGAAATCAAAGTGATGCGAACTGAGTTTAAAGTAAGTTTAAATGCTTACTTGGCAGGCTCAACGAACCCAAATGGTATTCATTCGTTAGCAGACCTTATTAACTTTAATGACCAAAATTTCCAAAAAGTAATGCCGTATTTCAAGCAGGAACAGTTGATCGCGGCTGAAGCAACTAATGGTCTAGATGATCTAGATTATATTGCGGCACTTAAAGAGTGCAGGCGCCTCACCAGAGAAGAAGGTATCGAGAAGGCTTTATTAGATCATTCATGCTGCGCGCTTGTTGCTCCCACGACTTCAACGCCCTGGGCAATCGATTTTTTAAATGGGGATAACAGGCTTGGAGGGAGTTCCTGTTTGGCGGCCGTTTCTGGATACCCCAGTGTCACAGTTCCCATGGGGTATGTGTCCGGTTTACCAACGGGTTTATCTTTTATTGGAAGGGCTTGGGAAGATTGCCTCATTATTGACTTGGCTTATGCTTTTGAACAAATCTCTATGGTACGCTGTTCAGCCGGTAGCCCCGAAAGATTTTTAAACTGAAGCCGAAGATCCTATTTAAGCTGTTTTTGATACTTAGAAAGAAAATGTGTGCAACTAAAGAGTTCTTGGTTCAAACTGGCAGGCATTAAAACATTCAACTTGGGAAGAGATATGTTAGCTGAAATAGTAGAAGAGCTCGCGCCAACCGGTGTACTGCGAGCGGCCATTAATATGTCCAATTTTCTTTTGGTCACAGGTAAGACTGATAATGGAGATCCAGTGGGTGTTTCCCCTGATATGGCAGGTGAATTAGCAAAACGCTTAGGTGTAGGCCTGGAACTTCTCAAATATAAGACACCAGGTGAGGTTGCAGACGATGCTGGAAAAGGAATTTGGGATATCGGTAATATAGGAGCCGAGCCGCAAAGGGCAGAAAAAATCGATTTTACTGCTGCATATTGCGAAATCCAGGCAACGTATATGGTGCCGCCGGACTCAAAACTAACGAAACTGGAGGATGTTGATAAGGCTGGAATTAGAATAGCTGTATCAGCAAGAAGTGCATACGACCTATGGTTAGAAAGAAATATAAAAAACGCTGAACTTATTCGGGTTGAAGGAATAGATGCCTCCTTTGATATATTTATGGAAAAACAACTAGAGGCACTTGCAGGTTTGAGACCTCGCTTGATTACTGATGTTGAGCGTGTTCCAGGAGCAAAAATTCTAGATGGCCAGTTTACAGCAGTGCAGCAAGCCATGGGGTGCACACGTGG
>CETM01199988.1_pt1 | contig 19761 bp, 26 predicted proteins | sample 361451 | NCBI WGS metagenome assembly CETM01 (sample SAMEA2622690, study PRJEB7988) | marine metagenome | isolation source: saline water (ENVO:00002010), including
CCTGTATAACTGTTTGGTCCAGGTGACCATAAAAGCAATCCTTCATCAATTATATTGCCATTTGAAGGATCGTAAAATTTACAAAGATTTACCTCCTTAGATTTAATATCATTTCTCTTAGTTATTAATTTTGAAATTTGAAGACTGTTTTTTCCTGACAATCTAATAATTGCAATGCCAGATGGTCCGCGTCCGGTTGAGAGAGCAAAAATATTCATTTTAAATTTATTTTATATCTATTAAAATTAGTTTACCTTTAATTTTTAAAAATAATATGTTTCAAATAAACTGGGTAACAAAATCTTTTCTTTATAAAATATTTGAGTTTTTTCGATTAAAAAAAACTTTTTACTTTATTCAAAAGTATATCACTAAGAGGTCACAGGTAAACATTGATAGAATAAGCAATATATGGAAATATCATGCGAAATCGATAAAAAACTTAAACGCCAAAACTTTAATCGAAATTGGGGGAGGAAAATCTTTAGAACAGAATGTTTATTTTTCCTATTTATTTGATAATAATATTGAACAAACAGTAATAGATATTAACAAAATGCTTGATTATGATTTGTTTAATAAAGCTAATTTTCAAATCTCAAAAGTACTCAATATAAAAACTAAAAATAGCGTAAAAAATGTAGAGGATTTAAAGAGGTTTTACAATATAAACTATAAAGCACCATCTAATTTAGATGACTTTTCAAAGCACAATAAGTTTTTCGATATTTGTGTTAATACGACCACCCTTGAACATTTTTCTGTCGAGGATTTAAAAAACTTTTTACAAAACATTAAAAAAATTTTGGTAAAAAAAGGCAGTATATCTTCCATAATTGATTACAGTGATCACTATAGTCATACTGATAAAAATATAGAGTCATTGAATTTTTTAAAATTTTCTGAGGACGAATGGTCCAAATTTAATAACTCTTACTTGTTTCAGAATCGTTTAAGGCATTATGATTATGAAAATTTATTCAAAAAATATAATTTTTCAATTATAGAAATAATAAAAGGTGAATATGGTAAAAAACCAGAAAAAGTTAATGATAAATTTAACACGGAAGATAAAGACACTTTTTTAACTTGGGGCTATTTTTTAATTCAAAAAAACTAAATACATGGAAAACTCAATAAATTTTAAAACAAAATTTGGTTGGGTTTTTTTACGAGAAAAAAAAAATTTAATAACGGAAATCAAATTTGGTAAAAAAAAAACAATAGGAAAAAAATCGCTAAATTTGATTAATGCTAAAAAAAAAATAAATTTATTTTTCAGTAATAAAATAAATAAAATTTCCTTAAAACACAAAATAGTAGGTAGTAAATTAGAAAAGAAGGTTTGGAATAAAATAAAAAAAATTAAAAAGGGAAGTGTTAAATCTTATGGTCAAATTGCAAATGAACTAAAAATCTCTCCCAGATATGTTGGAAAAATTTGTGGAAAGAATCAAATATTATTAATTGTTCCCTGCCACAGAGTTGTAAGAGCGGACAAAAATATCGGCGGATTTTCTTCAATAGGGGGTGAAAGGTTGAAAAAAAAATTACTTAGGTTTGAAGAAAAAATTTTTTAGTTTGGTTTGTTCATTGAAACAAAAAAGTCAGCATTATTTTTTGTATTTTTTAATTTTGAAATTAAGAACTCTATTCCATCCATTGTGCCCATAGGGCTTATAATTCTCCTTAGAACATTCACTTTAGTTAAATCTTCTTTTTTAAATAATAATTCCTCTCTTCTAGTGCCTGAACGAGTTATATCAATTGCTGGATAGATTCTTTTGTCTGCAATTTTTCTGTCCAATATTAGTTCAGAATTTCCAGTTCCTTTAAATTCTTCAAATATAACTTCATCCATTCTACTTCCTGTGTCGATTAAAGCAGTTGATATAATAGTTAAAGATCCGCCCTGCTCAACATTTCTTGCGGCTCCGAAAAATCTTTTAGGACGTTGAAGTGCATTAGCATCAACACCACCGGTCAAAACTTTTCCTGAACTAGGAACTACTGCATTATAAGCTCTTCCTAACCTTGTAATTGAGTCTAAAAGGATGACAACATCTTTTTTATGCTCTACTAATCTTTTTGCTTTTTCTATAACCATTTCAGCAACAGCAACATGTCTAGATGCTGGTTCATCAAATGTTGAGCTTATTACCTCTCCCTTTACTGTCCTTTGCATGTCTGTTACTTCCTCTGGTCGTTCATCTATAAGTAAAACCATTAGATAGCATTCAGGATGGTTTGTAGCTAGTGAGTGTGCAATATTTTGTAAAATAATTGTTTTACCTGCTTTTGGTGGTGAAATGATTAATGACCTTTGTCCTTTACCGATTGGGCTCACAAGATCAATCAGTCTTGCTGTATGATCTGGTTTTTTTTCGGCAACATTTTTTTCTACTTCCATTTTTAGTCTATGATCTGGGTAAAGCGGGGTTAAATTATCAAATGCTATTTTATTTCTGGCTTTTTCAGGAGTTTCAAAGTTAATTTGGCTAACTTTTAACAAAGCAAAATATCTCTCTGCATCTTTTGGGGCTCTTATTTCACCTTCTACTGAATCTCCAGTTCTCAAACCAAATTTTCTTATTTGGCTAGGACTTACATAAATATCATCTGGACCAGGAAGATAATTTGATTCTATTGCTCTTAAAAAACCAAACCCATCCTGTAATACTTCTAATACACCGCCGCCAGTTATTTGCTCATTTTTTTCAGCTAATTTCTTTAAAATTGAAAAAAGTATTTCCTGTTTACGCAAAGTACTCGGGTTCTCGATACCAAGCTTTTCGGCTTGAGAAATTAACTCAGAAGGTGATTTTTGCTTCAATTCTTGTAAGTTCATAGTGAATTTTTGTTATTAAGGTAAGTATTACCAATATAGTGATATTTAATTATTATTCAAGTCTAAATAGGCTTAAAAACAACAATAAATATTATTGCAATTAATAAAATAGTGGGAACTTCATTGATAAATCTAAAAAATCTTGGTGAATGATTATTGTTATTTTCAGCAAATCTCTTAAGACAAGCAAATAGGAAAAAATGATAAAAAGTCAAGGATACAACTAAAACCAACTTTATAACCATCCAATATTCCTGAAAATAACTTGTGCCAGTTGAATGCAATAACAATAATCCAAAAATCCAAGAAAGTATCATCGATGGATTCATGATGTAAAGAAATAGTCTCTTCTCCATTATTTTGAAGGTATTATTTTTATCTTCATTATTATAGGTTTCAGCGTGATAAACAAAAATTCTTGGCAAATACAATAAGCCTGCCATCCATGATATAACAGCAATTAGATGAAGTGATTTAAATAATAAATATGTATTCATTTTTTTATTAAAAATCTATTTATTAAATGTGAAAATAAATTTATATGATCATCACTATCATTTAAGCAAGGCACAACTTCAAAATTATCTCCACCTGATTTTAAAAAAATTTCTTTTCCCTGAATGGCTATTTCTTCTAAAGTTTCAACACAATCTGATGCAAAGCCTGGGCAAATGACTAAAAGATTTTTTTTTCCTTCTTTAGGTAAACTTTCTAATGTTTTATCTGTGTAAGGTTGAAGCCATTCTTGCGGTCCAAATCGAGACTGAAATGTAGTTTGTATTGGAATCGAAGTAAATTTTTCAGACAAAAGTCTTGATGTTTTTTGACAATAACAATGATAGGGATCTCCTTTTTCAAAATAATTTTTAGGTATTCCGTGATAAGAGGCTAATACTAAATCCGGTTTCCATTTTAATTTAGAAATTGATTTGTTAATACTTCTGTTTAATGCATCAATATATAAACTTTCAGATTCGTAATGAGGAATAATTTGTAAACTTGGTTGCCATCTCATCTTTGTTAAAGCTCTGTATACTTCATCGCATACTGTTGCAGTTGTGGCTCCAGCATATTGTGGGTACAAGGGTAAAACTATTAAATTTTCACAACCTTTTTTTTGTAATTTTTCTATAACATTATTAATACTTGGATTTCCATATCTCATCGCGTAATCAATAAATAAATTATTATATTTTAAGTTTTCTCTTAATTTTTTTGTTTGCATTTGTGTGTAATATCTTAAAGGAGACATATTTTCATTTTGCATCCAGATTTTTTTATATGCTTCCGCAGTTTTTGAGGGTCTAAAATTTAAAATAAATAGATTAAGAATTATTTGCCAAATAAATGGGTTAAGTTGGATTACTCTTCTATCTGACAAAAATTCTTTTAAATATCTTCTAATGTCCCACCAACTTGTAGAATCAGGTGTTCCTAAGTTTACGATTAGTACTCCAGTTTTTCCGAAATTAACTTTTGGGTGGTTTTTTTCCATGGTTTTTTTAATATTTTTTTTAAAAACTTTATCAATTTTTTATAAATGATACAAAGTAAAGTAAGTGATTCGACAAATGAAATTGAACAAGAATATTTACAGTACTACTTTGGATTTTTTTAAAAGAAGGTTTATAGAGCTTTTTGGGCTTCTTTTAGTAAGCTTTTTTTTTATTTTTTGTTATTCATTAATAAAATACTCTCCCGAAAATTCAACGTTAATTTATAAAATTGACACACCTCAAACTGGAGTTGTTTTTCAGAAATATTTGAACATTGTTGCTGACTTTTTTCTTCAATCTTTTGGCCTGATGTCTTTTTTGATTTCTATAAGTGTTTTGTCTTGGGGAGTTAATTTAATAATAAATAAAAAAATTCAAAATTTATTAAGCAAAGTATTTTATACAATTTTATATATCAATTTAGGCTGTTTGTTTATTTATTTAACTAATAACAATTCTTTTTGGTTGATAGACAACGGAAACTCAGGTTTCTTAGGTGAAAAAAGTTTTTACTTCATAAACAAATTTTATCCTATTTTAGAAAATGATTTTTCTAAAATTGGGATTTTATTACTAACATTTACATTTTTCATTTTAGGTTCTGGCATAAATATAAAAAAAATTCTAGCAAAAATCTTTATAAGAAATAAGAGACAAGCTGTTCCAGATGAAAATAACGATGTTGAAATTGCAAATGAAACAAAAGAAAATTTGGAGACAAAACAACAATCTTTTTCTTTTAAAAGTTTATCAGGTAAGAGTTTGTCGGAAAGGAAAACAAAAGAATATAAACTCCCAGGGATAAGTCTATTAGAAAAAAAACAAAGTTTAAAAGGATCTACTATAAAAAATCCTAGCTCAGAATTTATTGAGAAAATTTTATTAGACTTCGGTATTAAAGGAAAAATAAAAAAAGTTAGTAATGGTCCGGTTGTAAGTTTATATGAATTTGAACCAGCACCAGGCATTAAAGTTTCAAAAATAATAAGCTTATCTGATGACATAGCTCGAAATACAAGCTCAGTTTCAACAAGAGTATCAACAATACCCGGAAGAAATACAGTTGGAATAGAAATACCAAATGGTAAAAGGGAAGGGGTAGTATTGTCTGAAATTATAAGTTCAGACTCTTTTCAAAAAAAAGATATGAAACTTCCTATAGCTCTTGGAAAGAGCATATCAGGATTACCAATTGTTGCTGATTTAACTTCTATGCCTCATTTGTTAATTGCAGGAACAACAGGATCCGGAAAATCAGTATGTATAAACACAATAATTTCCTCTCTTTTATACAAACATAGTCCTGAAATTTGTAAATTTATTTTAATTGATCCAAAAATGTTAGAACTCTCATCTTATGAGGGTATTCCTCATTTATTGTCACCAGTAATTACAGATGCAAAAAAAGCTACTGCAGCATTAAGCTGGACCGTAAGGGAAATGGAAAATCGATATAAGCTGATGAGTTCTGAAGGAGTTAGAAACATTGATAGTTATAATCAAAAACATAAATTAAAAATGCCATACATAGTTGTTGTTGTAGATGAAATGTCAGATTTGATGTTAATCTCAAGTAGAGAAATTGAAAACTATGTTCAAAAACTTTCAGCTATGGCTAGAGCAGCAGGAATACATATTATCATGGCTACTCAAAGACCGAGTGTTGATGTAATCACGGGAACAATTAAGGCAAATTTTCCAACAAGGATATCTTTCCAAGTAAGTTCAAAAATTGATAGTAAAACTATTCTTGGAGAACAAGGTGCAGAACAACTTTTAGGAAAAGGTGATATGTTATTCATGTCTTCAGCTAACAAAATATTTAGAATTCATGGCCCTTATATTTCTGAGGGAGAAATTCAAAAAATTTCAGGTTTTCTAAGACCCCAAGGAATTCCTGATTATATTGAGGAAATTACAAAAATTCGGGATAATAATACTTCTGATGGTGATACAGGTGAGGTTCAAGACGAGCTATATGAAGCTGCACTTAAAATTGTTACGACTGAAAAAAAAGCATCAACTAGTTTTCTTCAAAGAAAACTTCAAATTGGTTACAACAGAGCTGCAAGAATTGTTGATCAAATGGAAAATAATGGAATTGTTAGCAAGGCTAATCATACAGGCAAAAGAGAGGTTTTATAATTTTTGCAAAGAAAATTATTTATATTAATATTCCTAATTTTTAATCTTTTAATCAATACTAAATTTTTGTTAGCTAATGATAAGTCCAAAATTATAAAAAGTTTAAATAATATAGAAACTCTTGAATTTCAATTTACCCAAACTTCATTGGATAAAGAAGAAAATGGGATTTGCTTTTTAAAAAGACCCTATTTTTTGAAATGTTTGTACAATGATAAAATTAAAAAGGTACTTATAATCAATAGAAAAAATCTTGTTATTTATCAAAAGAAATATAATAAAACATATTATTATCCAGTTTCCAGATCTTACTTTGTTGATCTAATAGATAAAAAAAAATTTGAAAATTTAATATTAAATGCAGACCTCATTTTAGATAATGATGTTTTAAAAGTAAATTATTTTGAAGAAAAAAAAGGTAAAGTAACCTTTTTTTTTAAAAAAGAAAATTTTGATTTATTTGGATGGGAGATTATTGACTTAAGTAATAATCGTACCAATTTTAAAATTTATAATATCGTAAAAAATCAGAACTTTGAAAATAAAATATTTAGTATTCCAGAAACTAACTAGATACCATTTTACCTACATTTTCTCCACCAAATATATGAAAGTGAAGATGTGGAACTTCCTGTCCACCATTTTTTCCTATGTTAGACAATGCTCTATATCCTCCATCTATATTTGAAACTTTGATTAGTTTAGCAACATGAGATAAAGCCTTAAAAAATTCAATGATTTCAATCTCTTTAGCATTTTTAATAAAATCATCTAAATCTATATACTGACCTTTTGGAATAACCAAAGCATGTATTTTTTTTTGTGGATTTATATCGTGAAACGAAAGAACAAAATCATTCTCATAAATTTTTTTACATGGGATCTCTCCTCTTAGAATTTTTGCAAAAATATTATTTTTGTCGTATGTCATTTTATTTACTTTGTCTTTTTTTCAGCTCTTTCATTACGTCTTCGATTTTAATTTCATTTCCTTCTAAAAGAACCATTAAATGATACAAAACGTCTGCGGACTCATGGGTTTTGTTTGAGTTTTTTTCAATTGCTTCAATAAGCTCAGAAACTTCCTCCTTTACTTTATCAATATTTAATTTTTTATTATTTAATAGATTATTAGTATAAGAAGAAATTTTAGGGTTATTTTTTCTTTCTCTAATTATATTTACTAGATCTTCCAAATTTTTAAACATGTTATAATCTTACCGAAACATTCTTTAACTTTAAATATTCTTTTGCTTCTTTAATTGTGAATTCCCCAAAATGGAATATTGATGCAGCTAATGCAGCACTTGCTTTGCCTTTTTTGAAGCCATCATACAAATGTTCAAGATTTCCTACTCCCCCTGAGGCTATAACTGGAATGTCAACAGATTCACAAATTAATTTTGTTAGCTCCAAATCATATCCTTTCTTTGTTCCATCCCTATCCATAGATGTCAGAAGTATTTCCCCTGCCCCTAGACTCTCAACTTCTTTTGCATAGCTAAGAACGTCCTTTCCTGTAGCATTTCTTCCTCCGTGTGTAAAAACTTCCCACTTGTTTTTACTAATTTTCTTGGCATCAATAGCAATGACTGTGCATTGGGAACCAAAATTTTCAGCTGACTCTTTTACTATATTTTTATTAATAACAGCCGCAGTATTTATTGAGACTTTATCTGCTCCAGAACTTAATAAACTTGAAATATCATTTATGTTTCTAACACCTCCACCGACTGTCAGGGGAACAAAACATTGTTGTGATGTTTTTTTAACTACTTCTAAAATAGTATTTCTATTTTCATTAGAAGCTGTAATATCTAGAAAGCAAATTTCATCGGCACCATTCTCACTATAAAATTTTGCTTGTTCGCTTGGATCTCCTGCATCAACTAAATTAACAAAATTAATTCCTTTCACAACCCTACCGTTTTTAACATCTAAGCACGGTATTATTCTTTTTAGCATTTAAGATACCCTTGAAAGTTCTTTAAGATTAATACTCTCATCATATATTGCTTTTCCAACAATTACTCCTTCGATTTTTTCTGATTTTTTTTCTGTAATTTTAATCACATCTTTAATTGAAGAGATACCACCTGATATAATAATTGGTATTTTAGTCAATTTTGAAAATTTTAAAGTCTCTTCAATATTGGGTCCAGATTTAGTTCCATCTTTATCTATATCAGTATAAATAATTCTTGAAATACTTATTGGATTTATTTTTTCTATAAATTTTGATGCAAGTATTGTTGTTTGTTTTTTCCATCCAGAAAGAGCTATAAAACCATTTCTTACATCAATTGAGAGAGCAATTTTTTCTTTAAATTTTTTACAAGCTTCTTTTAAAAAATTTAAATCTTCAACAGCTTTAGTGCCTACTATTACTTTATCTACACCAATATTTAACAATTCCTCTATCTGTTCTAATGATCTAATTCCACCGCCAACTTGAATCTTTATATTCTTTATTTGCGCTATATTTTTTATAATATTTTTGTTGGCAAGCTCACCCTCTAAAGCTCCATCTAGATCTACTAAATGTAAATGTTTAAAGCCATAATTAGAAAAAATTTTAGCCTGTTCTAATGGAGATTTATTATATTGTGTTAAATCGTCAAAATTCCCTTTTAGAAGTCTGACACATTTCCCTCCCTTTATATCGATCGCAGGGAATATTATCATTATCTATTTATAACTTACCCTTAGTTGAAGGAAGAATATTCTTACTTCTTTTATCTATTTCTAGTGCATCTCTAAGAGATCTTGCCAAAGCTTTAAAACATGACTCGATCTTATGATGACTATTATCTCCATATATATTTTCAACATGAAGAGTTATTCCTGCGGACTGTGAAAACGCTTGGAACCATTCTTTAAAAAGTTCAGTATCCATCTCACCAAGTTTTTCTACCTTTAAATCTACTTTCCATATCAAGTAAGGTCTGTTGGAAATATCAATTGAAACCCTTGTTAGAGTTTCGTCCATAGGGATAGTGGAACTTGCATATCTTTTAATTCCTTTAAGATTTCCCGCAGCTTTTTTTATAGCTTCTCCTATTGCAATACCTGTGTCCTCTGTGGTGTGGTGAAAATCAATATGCGTATCCCCTTTAGCCACAATTTTCATATCTATTAGAGAGTGTTTTGAAAGCTGTTCTAACATATGATCTAAAAAACCTATTTTGGTCTTAATTTGATATTTGCCTTTTCCGTCCAGATTTACTTCTGCAGATATATTTGTTTCTTTTGTTTTCCTTAAAATTTTTGCTTTTCTACTCATATAACTTTAAATTTCATATGAAGATATATAGATAAATTTGCTTTTTAGCAATAAATGCCACAGGGAACCTTGAAGATTCAAATTAAATCTCCACATAAGATAATATGAATACAAATCAAAATTGGCATGGAACAACTATTGTCCTTATAAGAAAAGGTAATCAGACCATTGTTGCTGGTGATGGCCAAGTAAGTCTAGGCAACACTGTTTTAAAAAGTAAAGCTAAAAAAGTTAGAAAAATTGAGAAAAGAAATGTTATTGCTGGGTTTGCTGGATCAACCGCAGATGCACTTACTCTTTTTGAAAGGCTGGAAGCGAAATTAGAAAAACACGCAGGTAATCTTACTAGAGCTGCTGTAGAACTAGCTAAAGACTGGAGAACAGACAAATATTTAAGAAGACTAGAAGCTTTAATGGCTGTAGCGGACAAAGAAAAAAGTTTTATTATATCAGGCACTGGTGATGTACTTGAACCAGAAGATGGTATTATCGGCATTGGTTCAGGTGGAAATTATGCTCTTGCTGCTGCTAAAGTTTTGATGGAAACAAATATGACCGCAGAAGAAATAGCCAAAAAAGCTTTGAAAGTTGCATCAGAAATTTGTGTATTTACAAACAACAATATTACATCAGAAAAAGTATAAAAATGATTCAAAAAGTTTCAAATCTAAAGGTTGTCAAAGACAATGAAAAAAAAAGCAACGCTAAAGTTAGCGCTCTTTCTCCAAGAGAAATAGTTTCTGAATTAGATAGATACGTTATAGGACAAGACCAGGCTAAGAGAGCAGTGGCTGTAGCACTAAGAAATAGATGGAGAAGGCAGGCTCTTTCCGATGAAATGAAAGAAGAAGTTCTACCAAAAAATATTTTGATGATAGGGCCAACCGGTGTTGGAAAGACAGAAATTTCAAGAAGATTATCTAAATTAGCACAAGCACCCTTCATCAAGGTTGAGGCTACTAGATTTACAGAAGTTGGATATGTTGGACGAGACGTAGAGCAAATTATAAGGGATTTGATTGAAATTGCGATTGCAATGGAAAGAGAGAAAAAAAGGAAAGAGGTTCATGCAAAAGCACAACAGGCAGCCGAAGAAAAAGTATTAGATGCTCTTGTTGGTAAAAAAGCAAGTTTAGCAACTAGAGAAAGTTTTAGAAAAAGATTGCGATCTGGCGATTTGGATAAAAATGAGATTGAAATTGAGGTAAATGAGACAAAATCTGGGATGCCAAGCTTTGAGATACCAGGAATGCCAGGTGCCAATGTTGGAATGGTAAATTTAGGTGAAATGCTCGGGAAATCTATGGGACCTAAAGGTAAAAAAAAGAAAATGAGTGTTAAAGAATCTCATGAAATTTTAATAGCCCAAGAGTCAGACAAAATGATAGAGGAAGATAAAATTATTAAAGAAGCTAAAGATTCAACTGAAAACAACGGAATAGTATTCTTAGATGAAATAGATAAAGTATCTGCAAGAACAGATAGAGTTGGTGGAGATGTCTCTAGAGAAGGCGTCCAAAGAGATTTACTTCCCCTTATAGAAGGAACAACGGTTAACACAAAATATGGCCCTGTAAAAACAGATCATGTTTTATTTATTGCATCAGGAGCCTTTCAATTAGCAAAGCCTTCTGATTTGCTTCCAGAGTTACAGGGACGTTTACCTATAAGAGTTGAATTACAAGCACTTACAGAAGAAGATTTTATTAGAATTTTAAAAGAGCCTGATAATAGTTTAATTAAACAGTATAAAGCTCTACTAAAAACAGAAGATGTTGATTTAGATTTTTCTGATGATGGTATTGATATGTTAGCTAAACTTTCAACGGAAATAAATTCTACTGTTGAAAATATTGGAGCGAGAAGACTGCACACTATTATTGAAAAAGTTCTAGATGAGATTAGTTTTGAAGCATCCGATAAAGCTGGTCAAAAGATTATAATAAATAAAGAATATGTTAAAAAAAATCTTGGAAATCTTGTAAAGGATACAGATTTATCAAAATTTATTTTGTAGTTTTTTTAAAATAATTATTAAAGCACCATCTCCACCAAGGCTTTTAGGCGCTAACTCAATTTTATAAATTTTTGAAGTTAAATCAGAATTATTTTTTATAAAGTTTGGTAAAGTATTTTGAAGTTTGTTATATTCTTTTGAAGTATAAACATTATCATTATTTTCTGTATGTATTCCTTTGCCTGTAACAATTAAAAGTTCTTCGACACCTTTTTCATAGCAAATATTAATCAATTCTTCTATTTTTTTGTTTGCACCATCTATAGAATAGCCATGAAGATCAAATTTATATCTCCTAGATTGATTTTTGACTCTATTTTTTAATTCATCTTTATCGGAAATATTAGATGGATTGTTTAAAAATTCTTCCCAATCTGCTTGGTCAGTGTTTTTTTCTTTGTCAATATTACTCAAGGATTTTTTATTTCAGCAAGATACCAATTAGGATTTAAACTGGAAATTTTTCGTGTAAATTTCCAATGGTCGATCACAGTTTTAATTTTATTTGGATCTCCTTCTACTATTTTATTATCTTTATCTTTTTTTACAGATATAATTTCGCTAACAAACTTTACAGTAAAAAAGAGAGCCTCGGCTGTTTTCTCGAATTTCTGAATTGCTGATGATTTAATTCCTATGAATGTTAATTCGGATTGAATTTTTTTTGAGTTTCTTTCAGAGATAGCCGAGCTAAAATTTTCTTGCATATTTTTAGTCAACAAGCTTTTTAAGCTTTCCTTATCTCCTTTTGAAAAAGAAGTAAGAATAGTTTCGTAAGCAATTTCTGCACCCTTAAGAAATTGTTTCTTTTGATCTGCATTAAAGTCGGTTGTGGGTTTTTTAACACTTTCTTCTAACGCATCTTTAAATTTACCAAATTTTTTCTCTGAAAAATTTGAGTAGATTTTTTCCTCATTGCCAGTTCTCCGTCCTAAAACATTTCTAAGTCGAAGTATTATGAATCCAGCAATCATTGCCAGTAATATTATGTCTATGTAACCAAAATTATTACTCATTATTTGATAAATATACATTAATAATATAATTTGGAAACTGTCAAATGAACACACTTTTATTATTTTTGATTGGGGTTCCTGCAATAGAGATATTTGTAATGATCAAAATTGGTCAGCAAATTGGAGCGTTAACTACTATTAGTTTGATATTTCTAACAGCAATAATAGGACTGTATTTTGCAAGAATAGAGGGGCTTAATACTTTGAGGTCAGGTATTTACAACATTTACAAAAATAAATCTCCAATTTTTGAAATTATTTCTGGTGCCTCTATAGCTCTTGCTGCCGTTTTATTAATTATCCCTGGCTTTGTAACTGATATTTTAGGTTTTTTTTTACTAATGCCGATAACAAGGAAAATGTTAATTAACTCCTTTTTAAAAAAAAAATATTTTACCAAAAAAGAAACTGATCATATCGAAGGTGAGATAATTGAAAAAGACAAAGATGAGTTATAAAATAGTTTCTAAATATATTAAAGATCTATCTTTCGAAATATTTGATGCTAAATCCTATTTTTTAATTGAAAATAATATTAAAAATTACAAATTCATGTGCGATATAAATAGTAAAAAATTAAAAGAGAAAATCATTGAAGTTGATGTAAACCTTAGTTTAGTACCGTCTGATCCAAAAATAAATAAAGGAATAGATGTTTCGGTAAAAATTTCGTCTGTAATTCAAGTTGAAGGTGAAATAGAAAAAACTGCATTAGAGAAGATTGTATTAATTGAAGTACCAACCAAAATTTATCCAGAAATTCGAGGTATAATAGTTTTCTTATTTGAAAAATCTGGCTTTAAGAAAATTAATATAGACGACAAAATTGATTTTGAAAAATTATACGAAACTAGAAAAGTTCAAAAATAATTTTTCTTAATTTCACTTTTCAAAAATTTAGAGTGAGATTCTATTTCTGTTGTAGTAACTTTAGCTACCAGCTTCGAGTAATTATTATTGGATTTTTCTGATTTTATATTTTGTAGTCTTGGTTCATTTTCCTTAAATGAAAGGGTTGGCTCTTTTTCTCCTACCAAATTAATGTAAACTTTTCTAAGAAGCTCACAATCAAGTAGTGCATTATGCTTTGTTCTTTTAGACAGATCTATATTAAATTTTTTGCATAGGTTGTCCAAAGAATTTGATGAACCCGGATATTTTGATCTAGCTAAAAGTAGGGTATCAACGACATTTTTTTCTTTATCAAGAATAGTCATATTAATTTTTTTAAGCTCATGGTTTAAAAAACCAATATCAAATGGGGCATTGTGAATAATTAATTTTTTATTTTTTATAAACTCAAGAAATTCTTCTGCGACTTCCTTAAATTTTGGTTCATGTTGAAGCCTTGCATTTGTATAACCATGGATTTTTGTGGCATCCTCTGAAATTTTCCTTTCAGGATTAATTAACTTATAAAAAACTTTATTTGTTGGTATTAGATTTTCAGTTTCTATACACGCTATTTCTATTATTCTATGATCACTATCAACAGATAAACCCGTTGTTTCAGTATCTAATATTATTTCTTTCATAATTTACGTTTGACATGTCTAACATTTATTTTCAATTTTTTTAATGAATTGTTATTGTTAATAACATAGTCACAATAGTTGATTTTTTTTGATGGCTTAAGCTGCCTTTTATCTAAAAAATAGAAAATTCTCTTATTTTTTCCTTTTCTCAGATATCTTTGAAGCCTTAATTTTTTTCTAGCATTAACAAATATTATCTTGTCAAAATTACTTGTTAACCTACTTTCTATTAAAAGTGGAATTTCATAAATTAAAAATTTATTTCCTTTATTTTTTTGGGTAAATTTTTTTAACTCTTTCCTGACAAGTGGGTGGATTATTTTTTCCAGATCTTTGATGTATTTTTTTTTTATAGAAAGAATTTTTTTAATTTTATTTTTAATATTTTTATCATTATTAAATTTAAATTTTTTTGAGATTTTTTTTTTAAAGAAATTTTTATTGTAAATTTTTTTTACTTCCTTATCTGCACTAAAAAGTGGATATTTCTGGTTTGAAAACATTTTAGCAACAGTAGTTTTTCCTGAAGCTATTGATCCTGTAATTCCTATTTTAATCATTATCTAAAAGCTTAATTAAATTATCATCAATTTTTGGTTCTATATTGTGCCAAATTTTAAAAGCTTGCTGAGCTTGGTAAATAAACATAATTTTTCCATTTTCAGTTTGGTTATTTACTTTCTTTGCCTCTGAAAGAAACTTGGTTTGAGTTGGATTATAAATCAAATCATAAAATAGCTTATTAGACCCGATTTTATTATAATCTATTTTTATTTTATCCTCCCTATTAAGACCCAAGCTTGTAGTATTGATGATTATATCGGCTTCAACAGTTTTACCCCAGCTTATTAGTTTTAGTTTATTAAAATTTTTTCTTAAGCTTTCTGCTTTCTCCTGGGTTCTGTTGCTTAAGGTGATCTCTGAAGCACCCATTTCTTCTAAAGCCAAAATTATTGAGGGTGTAACTCCACCTGCTCCTAAAACTAGCGCTTTCTTGTATTTAACGTCGAAATTTATAAACTTTACAGCAGATTTAAAACCAATGACATCTGTGTTGTCTCCAATAATCTGATTTTCTTTTTTATATACAGTATTCACAGAGTTAGTTTTTTTGGCAACAGGAGTTAGGAAACTCAAAAAAGGTATAACAGATTGTTTAAATGGAACTGTCACATTTATTCCTGAGATTTTTTCTTCCTTTATTTCACGAATTATTTCCTTAATTTTTTCTTCTTCTACTTGTTTTTTTTCGTAAACTGCTTTTAACTTATTTTGGTGGATCCAATAATTATGAAGTTTGGGGGATAATGAGTGATTTATTGGGTTTCCAACTACTAAAAATTTTTTCATTTTTTTACTTTTCTACTTAATCTATCAATAGCAAATAATGCTAAAGCTGTTAATAAGGCAAACAACTCAAATGCATGTCCAGAATTACCAAGTATTTTTTGGACTAAATAAAAAATAATACAAACTATAAACCAAATTAGAATTAGCATTTCTGTTTATTAAAATATTGTTTCATTAAAGGTTTTTTAAATACTCCTTTATTTTTTTTACAGGAAGGCCCATAATTGTATCTTCATCACCTTCGATTTTCGCAAACAAAGATCTTCCCCCTGCTTCAATTTGATAAACACCATATGCGTATAAATCCTTATCTTTAATATTATTTAAATACATTTGAATTTCGTCTAAATTAAGTTTTTTCATAGTTAAAGATGATGAGTCTGTATAATTCCAAATCATAGAACCATTTTTAGAGATACAGACAGAACTTATTAACTGGTGCTTTTTTCCGTTCAACCTATTTAGTATTTTTAGAGCTTCTTCCCTGTTTCGTGGTTTCGAGATGAGCTCGCCGTTTAAATCGATTACACTATCTGCCCCAAGCACTATCTGGTCGGGTTTAGTTGAGCTTACTTTGTTTGCTTTTAATTCAGCTAAATTTTTTGAGATGAGCATAGGACTTGCTCCTTCTGATAGTAAAGAAATTTTAACCTCATCTTCATTAACGTTAGATGGACATACTTCATTTTGAATTTTATTTTTATCCAAAATTTGCTTTCTTACTCCACTTTTTGATGCAAGGATTATCTTCATTGGTTTTTTTTAATTTCATAAATTTTTATGATTGATGCAGCAGTTTCTTCAACTGATCTTCTAGTTACATCTATTGATGGCCAATTATATTTTTTAAATAATTTTTTTGAATTTTCAACTTCGACTTTTATTTCTTCTACGTCGGTATAATTTTTTAGATCTATTGATTGATTGGCACTGGCTCTAATCCTTCTAATTTCAGAAAGTCTTTCTGGGTCTGCGAACAGTCCAATTATACAATGGTTTTTTTGGGTCTTTTCAAAATCCTTTGGAAGATTATTTTTTGTTACAAGAGGAATGTTAAGTGTCTTATATCCTCTATTGGCCAAGTATATTGATGTTGGCGTCTTGCTTGTTCTACTAACACCCAACAAAATTATATCAGCGATATCAATTTCTTCACTTTTTTTTCCATCGTCGTGGGCCATAGTAAATTGTATTGCTTCAATTCTTTTATAATAATCTTCATCTAAAACGTGTTGGGCACTTGGTTTGCGCGTTGCCTTTTGGTTTAAAAGTTTAGAAAAACTTAATATCAAATTACCTAAGACACCAAAACAAGGAATGTTGTTTTTTAAACTTGTGTCTGCCAGAAATTTCGCAAGTTTTGTATCAACAATTGTATATAAAACAATTGGGTTATTCTTTTCTTTACATTCTTTTATTATCTTTTCTATTTGTTGTTCGGTTCTTACAAAGACAAATTCCTTTTTTTCATAATCAAAATTTACAAACTGAGATTGAAGAGCAAGAAATATTCTATCAAGCGTTTCGCCTGTTGAGTCTGATATTAAAAAAATTTGATATTTATTTGTCATCTTTTTTGTGGACTATTTTCTAATAACTCCAACTTATAAATAGTTTCTAACTAAATGGATTTTTTATTAACTTTCATTAACATTCAATTCACAATTTATCATATGTTGATGATTTTATATTTAATAATTAACATTGTGAATAATGGGCAAAAATAAAGGCTTCTAAGTATGGATTTATACATTTATATGTAGATAAAACAAAAATAATCCCTGTTTCACTAACTAACATGACCTATTACTACAATTATAATTTAAAACTATACTATTAATTATGAATAAATTGTTAGATTGTTTAAATAATAAAAATTCATCTTATATTCCAATATGGTTTATGAGACAAGCAGGCAGATACTTACCGGAATTTAGAGAAATCAGAAGAGAAAATAAAGATTTTGTGAAGCTTTGTTTAAATTCAAAATTAGCAAAAGATGTAACTTTGCAGCCTATGAAAAGGTTTGACTTAGATGCTGCTATAATTTTTTCAGACATTTTAATGATTCCGTATGGTCTCGGGCAAAGCTTAGAATTCAAGAAAGGATTTGGTCCATCTTTAGGAAATTTAGATTTTGAAAAAAACATAAAAGTTAGCACTCAAAATTTTGTGGAGAGACTTTCCCCGGTCTACGAAGCAATCAAACTGACGAAGAAAGATATTAAAGATAAAAGCGTTATTGGATTTGTTGGCGCGCCATGGACTTTATTAGTCTATATGCTCAATAAACAGTCCCCAAAAAAAGATTTTAATTTAAACCTGTTAATTAAAGATCAAACTCTATCAAGAAAGTTAATTGAAATGCTAGAGGAAAAAGTTTGTTTACATGCAAAAAAACAAATTGAAGCAGGCGCAGACGTAATACAAATATTTGACTCCTGGGCCGGACTACTGCCAGAAAAAGAACTTACTAATTATTGTTTTTCACCAACTAAAAAAATTGTTGAATATTTAAAAAGTTTTAAGATACCAGTTATTTGCTTTCCTAAAGGCATAGGGAAAAATTATGTAAATTTTTGCTCCGCAGTAAAACCCGACTGTATAAGCATAGACTACGAAACAGATCCTGTTTGGATTAAAAATAATTTGAAAAACATAACAATTCAGGGGGGAATGGACCCCAAAATTCTTTTGAAAGGCAAAGAAGAAATTAAAAAAAATGTTAACAATTACTTAAAAATTTTTTCAAACCAACCTTATATTTTTAATTTAGGGCACGGCGTTTTGCCTGAAACAAACCCAGAAGTTATAGAATATATTATAAAAATTATAAGAGGAAAATAATGAAAAAACAAAAAATATGTATAATAGGAGATGGTTTGACAGGACTAACTGCTGCAATGGCATTAAGTGAATTAAATATTGAAACACATTTAGTTATTAACTCTAAAAAAAACAGCAAAATATTAGATAAAAGAACAACTGCTGTTTCTCCAAGTAATTTTCAATTTTTAACAAAGCTATTAAAAAAAAACTCCTCTAAGTTTTTTTGGCCCTCATCTAGAATAGATCTTTATTACGAACAAGATGATAAATACCTCCATTTTATGAATTTTGAAAATCAAGGAAAAAATTTAATGTATGTAATTGAAAATCATAGACTAAAAAAAATATTATTAAAAAAACTTAAAAATCAAAAAAACTTAAAAATTATTTCAGAACCAGCATCTAAAATAGATGAGAAAAAGTCAGTAGTTTTTTTTAAACAAAAAATGATTTCATACGACTTGATCATACTTTGTGTCGGAAAAAAATCACGGCTTACAGAAAAATTGGTTGGCAAAAGATTTATAGAAAACAATTATAATGAAATTGCTTTTACAACAATTGTTAAACACAAAAGCAAAATTGATGGTTCTAAACAATATTTTTTAAATGAAGGACCCTTAGCAATCCTTCCGATAAATCAGAACCAGTTTTCCCTCATTTGGAGTGTTAGCAAAAAATATAATTTGAATAATATTAATTATTTAATAAAAGAGAAATTAAAAAAAATACTAAAATTTGAAAAAAAATATGAAATATCAGAAATAGATTTTTTTCCAATATCTTTTAAATTAAATATAAATTTTAGTCGAAAAAATGTCCTAATATTGGGAGAAGGCTCTTATAATATTCATCCTGTCGCTGGCCAAGGATTTAATTTAATATTAAGAGATATAAAGAAACTATATGAAGAAATTGATAAATACTTAAATCTTGGTTTACAATTAAAAGATTCCTCCATATTTTCTAAATATACAAGTTATAGAAAACCAGAAAACCTTATTTTTGGATTGGGAATTAATTTCGTTAACAGATTTTTTAAATATGATAAAATTACTTATCAGGCTAAGAAAATTCTCTTAAAAGATATAGATAAATTAAAATTCCTAAAAGATTTAAATCTGAAAATTTCTGACACTGGTATTTTTAAATAACTTATTGACGTATTAAAAATATTTATAATATAATGTGATTTATAATGCGGGAGTAGCTCAGTGGTAGAGCGAAACGTTGCCAACGTTT
>CETM01177220.1_pt1 | contig 19696 bp, 21 predicted proteins | sample 361451 | NCBI WGS metagenome assembly CETM01 (sample SAMEA2622690, study PRJEB7988) | marine metagenome | isolation source: saline water (ENVO:00002010), including
CGGGCGACCGTAAAGGAAGCTGCTCGGCAACACGGCAAAGCGGCTGGTGGGCACCAAGTTGTCACTGACCCAAAATCTCTGGCACAAATGGTCGAAGACAGCTTCACTTTTATCGCCTACGGCACCGATATGATTGCTCTACGTGCGGCCCTAAAACCTGGCGCGAAGATAAACGCGAGCTAATGCGCAATATCTGCATCATTCCCGCCCGAATGGGTTCTACCCGGTATCCGGGTAAGCCTTTAGAACCTTTGCTGACCCTACCGTTGATATTGCACGTCTGGCATCGTTGTCGTCTAGATACCTCCTTGGACCGTGTCCTGATTGCAACCTGCGACAAAAAAATCCAAATGGCGGCAAAAGAAGCAGGTGCCGACGTCGTGATGACGTCTGATACGCATGAGCGTGCCACCGACAGGACAGAAGAGGCGGTAAAGAACATGGATCTCGACCTCGCCGACGACGACTTTGTTCTGATGGTGCAGGGCGACGAGGTACTGGTGAACCCGGATGTTATTAGCCTCATTGTCCAAAACTACGATGAATACCGACCAAACGTGGTGAATCTTGTGTCGCGGCTCTATCGGGCCGAAGACCGAGACGATCCTAACACGGTAAAGGTTGTTGCCGCGCCTGATGGAAATGCACTTTATTTTTCGCGGGCGCCGATCCCGTCAAGATCTCGCGCAAATGATCCACCGGTATACCAGCAGACTGGAGTGATTGGATTCTCGTGGTCGTTTCTCAAAAATTTCAGTGATCTGCCCCAGACACCCTTAGAAAAGATCGAATCGATCGATATGCTGCGAGTACTGGAACATGGCTTTCCGCTGAAATTAGTTTTTACCGACATTGAAACGATCGGCGTGGACACGCCGGCGGACCTCGCCCGCGCAGAGAAAGTTCTTTTTAACGATGCTTTCACACCACGTTATCTTGATGTGGATTCCGCATCGTGACTGCTAGTCTAAAGGTCGGGGTCGCCGGCTACGGCGTGGTAGGTAAACGCCGGCGAGAAGTAGCCGACGCGCGAACGGACATGAAAACAATCGCTGTGTGCGACCGATATTTTGAAGATGATGGCGAGATGGAAGACGGAGTGCGATACTACCGTACATACACGGATCTCTTGAAAGAGGACTTGGATATCCTTTTCGTCTGCATGACAAACGATATCGCCCCGATCGTAACGATTGCCGGGCTAGAGCATGGACTGCATGTATTTTGCGAGAAACCGCCGGGCAGAGATATGAACGATATGGTCCGCCTACGCGCCGCCGGAGCCAATTACCCGACACAGAAGCTAAAATACGGCTTCAATCACCGGTATCACGACTCCGTCCGTGACGCACTTCGGATCGTTGAAAGTGAGGAGCTTGGTCGAGTTATCAATATTAAGGGCGTGTACGGCAAGTCTCAGCTCATTACGTTCGGGCAAACATCATGGCGGACAGATCGGGCGCTTGCAGGTGGCGGTGTACTGCTCGATCAGGGCATTCACATGGTCGACCTGATACGCCTGTTCGGCGGCGAGTTCAATCGCGTACATAGTATTGTGTCGAACAATTTCTGGAAACACGATGTGGAGGACAATGCCTATGCGCTGATGCAGAGCGATACTGGCGTCGTGGCAATGCTTCATTCGTCCGCAACCCAATGGCGGCATCGTTTTAACCTAGATATCACCCTAGAAAAGGGATCCATTGTTCTGTCCGGATTACTATCCGGATCTAAAAGCTACGGCGCCGAAACCCTCACAGTTGCCCGTGCCACTAGCGACGACATGGGCAATCCACTAGAACGTACGACCAGCTACAATGAAGACCCTTCATGGACCCTAGAGCTAGAGGAATTCGCACACGCAGTGCTGATTAACAAGTCACTCCTGCACGGTTCTATCGAAGATGCTTATAAAACGATGGAGCTTGTCTACCGTATTTATTGTGCCGACGAGGCTTGGCGGGACAAATGGCAGCTGTCAGTCTGACCCGTAAACTGGAAGTATCGACCCCATAATGACAATCTCCAAACCTAAAGTATTGAGCGATCGGAAATTCGGGTTGATATTCGCGGTTTCGATGGCAATGCTCTATGGCGCTTTATGGCTCCTGCTGGATCTAGATGCGACAGGACTGCTGATTGCGGCAGGCATTTTTGCATTTATCGCACTCCTGGTTCCGGGTATTCTGCTACCCATCAACCGTTTGTGGATGTCGTTCGCAGGTCGCTTAGCTGGGGTGAACAACCACATAATCCTAGGTACGATCTTTGTCTTTGTTATAACGCCGCTAGGCATGTTTATGCGTCTCTTGGGGCGCGACCCCATAGCTCGCAAAATTGATCGAAATGCAGGCTCTTATCTCGTTCCGGTGGAACGCCAAACCGACGCCGATACGATGAGGGACATATTCTAATTCAAAATTTTTTAGCGATCGTTAACAAATGAACTCACTATTGTATCAAATCTTCAAGTATGCCCGCGTTTACCGGAAATTCTGGATGGCGCCGCTTATCCTGATTCTGCTGGCCCTTGGCGGGCTTTTGGTCCTCGCGCAGAGTTCGGCTATTGCCCCGTTCATCTATGCAATTTTCTAAGTGACCGCAGCAAAATGAACATACTAGGTGTCTCAGGCTACTATCATGACAGCGCAGCAGCCCTTCTATGCGACGGCGAAATCGTAGCGGCCGCACAGGAAGAACGATTTACAAGAAAAAAAGGTGATGAAGCATTCCCTGGCGAAGCAGTTCGATATTGTATGGCGGAAGCAAGCCTCAAACTGGACGACATCGACAGAATCGCATTCTACGACAAGCCACTTTTGACATTCGATCGACTTTTGGAAACCAATATTGCCTTCGCGCCGCGCGGCTATCTTTCTTTTGTGAAATCTATACCGGTCTGGGTAAAGCAGAAACTTCTGCTCCAACGCGAACTGGTAGGTGAGATCAATCGTCTTGACTTGGGGACTATTAAGTCTGATCGGCTGAGATTCGCCCATCACCACCACTCGCATGCCGCTAGTGCATTCTATCCTTCGCCATTTGAAAGCGCGGCCGTTCTTGTAATGGATGGCGTCGGCGAATGGGCAACCACCTCTCTTGGCTGCGGCCGCGGGACAAAACTCACTCTCAATAAAGAGATCAGGTTTCCCCATTCAATCGGTATGCTCTATTCAGCATTCACCTATTATCTAGGGTTCAGGGTAAATGACGGTGAATACAAGATCATGGGCTTAGCTCCCTATGGCGAACCGATATACACGGACCGCATTTATGATCGGTTGATAGACCTTAAAGACGACGGATCGTTCTGGCTAGATATGCATTATTTTAACTATTGCACCGGCCTGACCATGACCAACGATGCGTTCGCCCAAATCTTCGACGGTGTCCCACGCCGCAACCCAGACGCGCCGCTGGAACAACGCGACATGGATATCGCCCGGTCCGTTCAAGCCGTAACAGAAGAAATCATCCTTAGACTTGCCCGAACACTACACAACGACACCGGTGAGGACCGACTCGTAATGGCAGGCGGTGTTGCGTTAAATTGCGTCGCCAATGGTCGCTTGAAGCGCGAAGGACCGTATAGCGATATTTGGATCCAACCCGCGGCGGGCGATGCCGGCGGCGCAATCGGCGCCGCATTTTCTTCCCTCTATTCTGAAGAAACGATGAGCCGTGTTCACATTGGTGTCGACGGTATGAAAGGCGGCTATCTCGGGCCTGAATACGACAGCCGGGAAATTTCGAATGCTCTTGATTCCTTCGGAGCAACCTATGAAGAACTCGACGAAGATAACCTTTTTCGGACAGTCGCCGAGATTCTGGTTGAAGGTGGCATAGTCGGCTGGTTCCAGGGACGCATGGAATTCGGACCACGCGCCCTTGGCAACCGTTCAATCCTAGGTGATGCCCGGTCACCTACAATGCAAAAGATGCTCAACCTAAAAATAAAATATCGGGAGAGTTTCCGACCTTTTGCACCTGCGGTGCTCCGCGAGGACGTATCGGAATATTTCGAACTCGACGACGACAGCCCCTACATGCTGATTGTGGCGAGCGTGCGCCCAGACAGACGGCGCGAGCAGACGATTGAAGAAGCCGGCCTAACGGGAGTAGACCGACTCAACGTAGTGCGGAGCGATATACCAGCCGTTACCCACGTAGATAACTCTGCCCGAATCCAGACCGTCACCCCAGATACCAATTCACGATTCTACAACCTGCTCAGGGAATTCAAGGCTCAAACGGGCAACGGGCTTCTCGTAAATACCAGCTTCAATGTCCGGGACGAACCGATTGTTTGCTCGCCAGAGGATGCCTATCGTTGTTTCATGAGCACAGAGATGGACGCACTTGCGATTGGCAAATTTCTTTTGAGGAAATACCAACAGTGACTGATACAAGCCTGTTCTCCGACCGTATCCTCAAGTGTCTAAAGGCACCAGGCGGCACCGACGAGGACGAACTCGAATTCATCGATGGCGGTCTTCGCTGCTCCAACACAGGCGAATTCTTTCCACACCGTGATGAAATACCATTTCTCTATAAGCCGAGCGAAAATGATACCCGGTCCATCACTGAAACCATCAAATCTTTTTACGAAGAACACCCATTCCCAAGCTATGAAGGGCTTGAGGAATTTGGCGCTCTCGCAAACAAGGGGTGGACTAACCCCTTCTCGCGCGACCTAGTCGATGCTATCGGCTATAATAAGCTCGTTCTTGAATGCGGATGTGGTACGGGGCAGCTTACTCACTTCCTTCAGCTTAACAACAACCACACCTTAGGGGTGGATCTGTCGCTATCTAGTCTCGCCCTCGCCGTAGAACACAAACAACGCAATCAGCTGGAACGGTCTTCATTCGCACAGATGAATATTTTCAATCTTGCAATCAAAGACGAAGCTTTCGACGTGGTGATCTCTCATGGCGTACTTCATCATACCTATGATGCACGCGGCGCATTCGCGCATATCGTTCGAAAAGTAAAGCCGGGCGGAGTAGTGATTGTCGGCCTATACAATTCCTACGGCCGCATTCCTACCTGGGTCCGGTCCAAAGTGATCCGCCATCTTGGACCGAAAATTGATTATGTAGTCCGCAATCGAATTCACGACGACAAGAAGGCCAGAATCTGGATAGAAGACCAATACTTCAACCCTCACGAGACATGGCATTCAATTGGCGAGGTGCAGGGCTGGTTTGCGGAAAATGGGATCGAGTATCTAAACTGTTCTCCACCGATACTGGGAACCGACGGAGAAAATGCTAACTCCATGTTTCAAAAGACTAACCCCGGAACCAGCTATAAACGTGCAATCACCCAACTCGGCTGGCTCGGAACAATCGCCCGAGAAGGCGCCCTTTTTGACGTGATCGGCAGGAAAGCTTAATGAATCCTCAATCGTTTCCCGTCGGTAACGAAAATGACGAGATACCGACTATTTCTGGGAAAGGCATTGCTATCGCGCTGATGACCAGCGTTCTTTTGGGGCTGGTCGCGGCCGAGATTATCGTCCGCCTCGCAATGCCACAATGGCAGGAATTTTATTCAGGCCGCTTCATAAGCTCCCTAATAGTTCCAGGACATGGCAAGACAGCTATCGGGCGGCCGAATTTTGATGGGCATTTTGCCCAAAATAATGGTGATTTCCGCATACATCTGAAACTTAATGGAGCGGGACTGAGAAATGAGGAGCCGATTTCCGCGGCCAACGGGCAGCTGTGGGCGCTAGGGGACTCCATGACTTTCGGTTGGGGTGTCCAATCCAATGAGATGTATTCGAGCGTTCTTCAGCAAATGCTAAAAGTACCAGTGTATAATATAGCGAACCCCGGCACAGATATCTGCGGGTACCAAGCTATGGCTGCTCGGATGTCGAGTTACGCTAGGCCCATCGCCGTCACCGTCGGCCTAGTTCTGGAAAACGACCTGCGCAAATACGACTGCAAAGAAGAATCCAGATTAGCGGAGGCTCAGCAAGGAAAGGAGCCCAAACAACCGACCGGCTTTCTGGGATTCAGTTTTCTAGACATGAAACTTTACCTAACCCAGAACTTAGCGCTTTATAATTTTTTTGCGGTTTCGCTCAAACGCGTGGCCGTAATAAATAGACTTCTCACTACCGTGGGCCTTGTCAAGAGAACCCACATTGTGAATAACCGTATCGACCGAGCGCTAATTCCTGATCTCGCGAACAGCGCGGCGGACGAGTTAGCCCGGTTGCGGAGGAATTTTTCCGACACTGTTCCGTTCTATGTTCTGGTTATTCCTACTCGCTTTGAAATTCGGGACAACGCAACTGATTTTCGCGATATGCGCCTAGCGGTGGAGGCAGCCTTGAAACGAAGAAACATTCAAACGGTTGGACTACTATCCGTTTTCCAAGAGGCGGGACTCACAGAGACTCATTTCAAACATGACGGACACTGGTCGGCACTGGGCCATAAACTTGCCGCAAAAGCTCTCGCCAGCACGCTAGCGGAAGAAATGCAGCGGCGGCGATAATCTGATAGATTTATTTGCCCTTAACTAAATTTGGAAGACATGAACAAGATCGACGAATTAATCGGCAGGCATGCCAATAAACCTGCGGATTATGCTCGCGCATATCTTGAATATTTGGCCTCCTGCTTTGATGCGATCGACTGCAACGAAATCGAAGCACTTATTCGAATGCTTCTCAGCGCACGAGATACTGGAAATGCTGTGTATTTCATCGGAAATGGAGGCTCAGCGGCAACCGCGTCGCATTTCGCAAATGATCTGTCGATCGGCACCCGGACCGGTGATGAGAAGCCCTTCCGGGTAATCAGCCTAACCGACAACATCGCGATGATGACCGCGCTTGCAAACGACGAAGGCTACGACGCCATGTTCGTGGAGCAGTTGAAAGTATATTTTTGCGATGGTGATTCCCTTGTAGCAATTTCTGCATCAGGTAACTCGCCAAATGTGATCGCGGCCGTTGAATACGTGAAATCGCGCAGCGGTACCGTTGCGGGCCTCACCGGTTTTGATGGCGGGAAACTCCGCACACTGTCGGATATTTCCTTGCATGTCCCTACAGAGAAAGGTGAATACGGTCCCGTGGAAGACCTGCACATGATTTTCGATCACCTGATTGGCAGCTACTTAACCGCCCAAGTCCTACGCGACCGGCCAAGTAAATAGCGATCACCATGAATGTCGCCATCTTCGATCTCGACGGCACGTTGGTCGACACAGCGCCAGACATCATAGATGCGCTTAACAGGACGCTGTCTGATCTTGATCTTTCGCCGATCGATGAGGCGACGGGGCGCAACTTTATCGGCAGTGGTGCCAAAAGCTTAGTTGCCAGCGGTTTAATGAAATCCTCAAAAATACCGGCGACCGAAAGCTGCCTCGAGGCAGCTTACGCCCGCTTTATCACTTATTACACAGAGGCATGCGCGAAACGCTCTGCGCTTTATCCGGGTGTTCGCGAAGGGCTGGACATGCTGCAGGATATTGGAATTGCCATGGGCGTTTGCACGAACAAACCTCATGCATTGTCGTTGGACGTGCTGGATGCATTTGGACTTCATAAATACTTTCGGGCGGTCGTCGGAGGAGACGTCCTGCCGGAACGAAAGCCAGCGGCACGGCACCTACTGGAAACGGCCAAACGGATTACCCCCGAATTCAGCCATGCAATCATGATAGGCGATAGCCCGACCGATGTCGCTGCCGCACAAAACGCCGCTATCCCGATTGTCGCGGTGGATTATGGATACACGACTACGCCACCCGCCAACCTAGGCGCAAACGTCGTTATTTCCGACATGCGAGACCTACCTTCGATGATGTTGAAATTTTGGAAGATAGCATGAACGCCGGCACTCCTCTCGCCGGACGAACAGCGGTTGTAACCGGTGGGACTCGTGGAATCGGCAAAGCGATCGCCGAGCGGCTGCGCGATGACGGCGCCGAGGTCTGGGTGACAGGAACCAATCGTGACGGTGCTGAACAGGATGGTGCGCGGTATTTTGCTATAGACTTTACAGTCAACGAGGCGGTCGAGCTCTTTGCTTCAGAACTGGCGAACCTTGCGCCTGATGTTCTGGTCAACAATGCCGGTATTAACCGGAACTCTCCGTTCGCCGACATAGACTTTGCCGATTTCGACGCCATTCATCGCATCAACCTTCGGACACCACTCGCTCTGATGCAGGCGGTGCTGCCCACGATGCGGAAAAACGGTTGGGGCCGAGTGATCAATATCGGGTCGATTTGGAGCAAACTGGCCCGGCCGGGTCGAGCATCCTACGCAGCCAGCAAATTCGGCCTCGACGGCGTTACCACCGCGGCCGCATCAGAAGCGGCGGCCGACGGGGTGATGATCAACATGGTATCGCCAGGCATAATTGACACCGAACTGACTCGCCGTACTCTGAACGCGGAACGCCTCAAAGCCCTCCTGGCGGACGTCCCGGCTGGGCGACTAGGGCGGCCTGAAGAAGTCGCCGCCCTCGTCGCATGGCTCGCCGGGCCAGAGAACACCTTCGTCAGCGGCCAGAACATTGCCATCGACGGTGGCTTTACCCGGGTATAGCTTGATCCATGTTAAGCGATCCTGACATTTCCACACCAATTACCATTGAGTCCCATACCGGTCCCTATTCGGCGGCTTTCGAAATGAATGCCTTTGAAAAACTAGACCTAAAAGTTCCGGCCAAAGCCCATTTTTTAATTGACCGACAATTCGCCGAACTATACTCGGGTATCCTGCAGAATGTTTTGGGAGCTCCGTCGGTCCTGCTGGTCGAAGCAAAGGAGTCCAATAAATCGTTGGACCGCATGCCTGACTACGTAGCTCATCTGATTGGGAACGGCTTGCGGCGAGATCATATGCTAATCGCCATCGGCGGTGGTATTATTCAGGATATTACTTGTTTTTTAGCGGCAACGTTACTTCGTGGAATCGATTGGAATTTTTATCCGACGACCCTGCTAGCCCAAGCGGACTCTTGTATCGGATCAAAAAGTTCTATTAACGCCGGGGCCGCCAAAAATATCTTGGGCACCTTCACGCCACCGCGGGAGGTTTTTATCTCGACCCGGGTACTAGAAACGCTAGAAGAAAAAGACGTGCGCTCCGGCGTCGGTGAGATGCTGAAAGTCCATGCCATCGATGGACCCGCGGCGTTCGCACAGATTGCCGAAGACTACGATCAGCTTTTTGACTCATCCTACACGATGATGCGTTACATCCGGCGATCACTGGAGATCAAGAAATCATATATAGAAGCCGACGAATTTGACCGAGGTCCTCGCAATATTTTCAACTACGGTCACAGTTTTGGCCATGCGATCGAAGCGGCCACCGACTTTGTCATTCCTCATGGGATCGGGGTAACGATCGGCATGGACATGGCCAATTTTGTCTCGGGGAAAATCGGTTTTGGTGACAGTACACTTCATTGTGCACGCCATAACATCTTGAAACGCAATTATAGGAACTTTGAGAGGCATCCGATACCAGTGGACGCATTCCTGCGCGCCATCGCGAAGGATAAAAAAAACACTGAATCAGAATTGATGCTTATCCTACCAGACAAGGATCACCAGCTTCAGAAAACACCCTGTGCCAACGATAAGCAGTTTCGTGAAGTTTGCATCGAATATCTTGAAAATGCCCGCGCTGCGTAGAAAATCAAACTGAAAAAAAGAAATGACAAGAGTCGCCATCCCATCAATATCATTCTGCCAGACCAATACCTTATGCGCCGAGGTGCTCGCCAAATACCCGAATACAAGATTCAACAAGGAACAAAGGCGGATGACGGATGACGAACTAGTCACCTTTCTGGCCGATCACGATGCCGCCATAATGGGCCTAGAAAATCTAACTGCGAAGATGCTAGACCAGTTGCCTGACCTGAGAATTATCTCGCGTATGGGAGTCGGTTTGGACAATGTCGACCCCGAACTACTGCGCAGTCGCGGAATTAGGATTGGATGGAAAGGCGGTACCAACCGGCGGTCTGTGGCCGAATTGATGATTGCGTTTTCGATCTGCGCGCTGCGCCATGTAGCTCCACTTTATGCCGCTATGCGCGATGGGAAGCGCCCACGTCACCGAATGGGGCAACACCTCAGCGGCCGCGTCGTCGGGTTGCATGGCTGCGGTAATGTAGGCAAAGAGGTCGTTCGTCTGCTGCAACCCTGGGGCTGCCATATTCTCACTCATGATATCCGGAACTACACTGAATTTTACGAAGAGTTTGATGTCAAACCGGTTTCAATGGACGAACTGGTTGCCCGCTCGGAAGTTCTATCACTGCACATACCGCTGGACGATACAACGCGCGGCCTCTACTCGGGCGCCGTGCTGGAACAAATGCGAGACGGAGCAGTACTAATAAACACCTGCCGAGGCGGAATCATCGATGAATCGGCACTTAAGGATTCCCTATTGAACGGACACCTAGCCGCGGCCTGCATAGACGCCTTTGCGGTCGAACCACCAACCGATGACGATTTACTTAATGCCCCCAATTTTCTCTGCACCCCTCATATCGGTGGAAGCGCGGTGGAAGCACGGCTTGCAATGGGCCGCGCCGCGATCAACGGGATAGAAGAGAATTTTCTCCCTGAACCCGGTGTCTTTCCCTTTGCTTGAAACCAGACGAATCTTGGTGCGATTGTGATTTCAGTTTCGAGCCGGAAAATCCGGCAGGTGCTTAGAGATCCGGTTTTACGGCGATGGCTTTTACGCAGAATTTTAGGCCTTGAAAAAGGATCATTAGATTTCAAAAATAAACCGCCTCCTTATTTGATCCGGACAGCCGACAAAATCTCCGCTGTTAAGGCACCGGTCTGGTCTGGTCGAACTACTAACGGAGCTTTTAGTATCCCTCAAGGCGTCACGACGATCGACCTGCCGGGAATCTCAGTAGAGTTGTCGGCTGCGAATCCGGGTCTCTTATTTGATCGCAATTATCCGGATCTGGAAACATTGCTCGGCGCACATCGCTTCGCGTGGGTGCCACTTGCCGGATCAGACCTTGACCCAGATTGGGTCGACGCAATATGGAAATGTTGGAAAGAAAGGTTCTCAGGAAACCTAACCGGTTGGCCCTGGCACGCTTATACCGCCGCAGAACGCGCAATTAACATCATCGACTTCGCCGCTCAATATGGTTTGCCGGGAAAACCGGATGAAACAGTCGATCTACTTACTAAACATGCGAGCGTAATACGGAACAATCTTGAATATTTTGGGGAACGCTACACATCAAATCACCTTTCGAATAACGGACGGGGACTCCTGAGAATAGGACTTGCTCTCAGCCTGGAAGAATATATAGATGAAGGAGCAAGAATTCTGATTGCAGAGGCAGGGAGGATTTTTGGTCGGTCCGGCCTACTTAAAGAGGGCTCGAGTCATTACCATCTGCTAATAACGAGAAATTATATCGATGCTTGGCTCGCAGCAGATATCGCCGGAATAGAACAGGCTTCGACGCTACATGACATCTCTGAACGCGCCGTAGCTGCGGTTTCCGTTCTTTTCCTTCGGGGAGGTATGCCGCTTATAGGGGACATTTCACCTGATGTTCCGCCTGAATATTTTTCATTTCTCGCCGATGGCAACAAAGCCGAAGCAACGGAGAACTCAATAACCAATGATGGGCTTCATCAGGCATTCATCAATATGCTATCGCGCGTCACTCCTATTTCTCCTGACCGTGCCGCCGAGGATGGGTGGCATAGATTCGACTCTGAAAACTGGCAGGCGCTTGCGTATGTGCCGCCGGACGGATGGCCGCCTGCACCCGGTCATGGACATCAAGACCTTGGGAGCTTTGAACTGCATGACGGGAACACACGGATTATTGTTGACCCTGGTCGGGGAAGCTATACCGATGAAGAATATGTCGGCGCGGCAATGCACAACAGTTTGACTATAGATGAGCATGAACCGATGCCTAAAAATAGGCCTTATTACGACAGTTCTTTTAGACGTAGGATCGTTCCACACACCCCGAAATTCAAAAGGACTCGAACGGGCCGAACCCTTGGATGGAGCGGATTGACGGGGGTCCCCGACGTTGAGTCGTTTCATAGGGAATGGCGTTTCGGTAAAGAAAAAATAGAAATATGGGATAATGTGGAAGGGAACGGCAGGCATCAGATAAAGCGCCGATATTTTACGCCAGCCAGTGTTAAGATTGAAGGCGGATGCGCGATCCTAACCACCGACGGCCGCCAATGGCGACTAAGCGCTGGAGTCCGGCCAGAGGTAAAAAAATCGACGAGATGGACGGCCTATGGCAAAGGTAGTCTGGGTAACGTCATCACCTTCCGACAGATGGGAAAACTGCCCTTCGAAGGAAAGACGGTTCTTGAGAGACTCTAGCCAAACATTTGCAGCGTCTGTCCGCGATGCGTGGAAATCCGACGTGGCAAAAGCTGCACAGAAATACCTCGTGGTAGGTGGTGTCAGTGCGCTAATCGAATTGCTGATCTTCGCGTTTTTCCTTTATGGAATAGATCAACATTACCTCGTCAGCGGATCTCTATCCTTCTTGCTCGCGACCGCAGCAAACTATTTTCTATCCGTGAGATTTGTTTTCGGTACCGGGCGCCGAGCCCGTAATCAACGCATATTCTTACTTTATCTCGTCAGCGCGATCGGAATTATTTTCAATCTTGGCACTCTTGCCATCGGCATCGATCTGATTGGTATGCACGAAATGGCTGCAAAAATCTTTGCTACGGTTGCCGTCTTTGGGTGGAATTTTGCTGCGCGATATTATTTCGTATTCCAAAAATGAAATTGCAATTCCAACCCTTATTGACCAACCGGCTTTTGGCCGCGCTTGCATGGCTATGGGTTGGGGGTCTACTCATCGCTTATCTATACGGATTTGAAGACATAATTCGACTGATTCTTCGTTCTTTTCTGGAAATCGGGACATAACGCTGGTGGCAAAACTGTCTTGGCGTTAATGATTTCTCTTTTGGCAATCACCGGTCTCCTCTTGGCGTGCTCTGGCTTTGGCCTACTCGCGTTATGGATTTCGGGTGCTGACCGGTTTCTGAAAAACGTATTAGAATGCATGATTTCCGGGCTTGTTCTCGGTATTGGTTTCTTTGGCTGGCTGCTGTTTTTCCCGGGCGTTATGGGTATATTCACACCAACGCTGTTTTGGTTCGTTATCGTACTTGGAGTCGCAGCTTTTATCTTTCGGGCTTCCTCGTTTAAGAAAAACTCCGCGCGGCAACACCTACATAACTCAGACCTGTTCTTGTACACCATTCTAGCGGTCGTGGGAGCCTTCGATTTACTGGAAGCAATTGCCCCGGCAGTTGACGCAGATACCCTAGCATATCACTTTGCTTTGCCGCGCGATTTTATCGTGGAAGAAAAAATATCGTTCGTTGCACGAGCGGTAAGCGGCGCTATTCCCTTGTTGCTACATATGACATACGCGGCAGCACTGGCCACCGGCGGAGAGTTGACGCTTAACTTGTGGACAGCCGCAACAGGATGGGCACCAGGGTTGCTGCTTTACGTCCTCGTCCGTCGGGAACTAAGCCGAACCTGGTCACTTACAATTCTAGCAATTTTCGTAACCACACCGGCAGTTTTATATGGCGGTGGAAGCGGTCAAATAGAAATACGGTGTGCAGCGTTTGCGCTTGCCGCAGTGATGTTTTTACTCACCGCATACCGGGAGTCCTCATACTCGACGCTAGCGCTTGCCGGTGCTTGTGCTGGATTTTTTATTGCATCAAAATATTACGGTCTGATCTTCGCGGGCGCCGCTGGACTTGCAATTATTGCCGATCGAGATGGTTTCAGGAAGGTTTTGGTTTTCAGCGGCGCGGCTACCGTTGCAGGGTTTCAGTGGTATTTATGGAATTATTTCCATACCGGCGACCCTGTGTTTCCCCTGCTGACTAACCTATTACAATTTCCAGACACCCCCCTCTGGAACAATCAATTCGGACAATACTTCTCTGACACGTTACGTCGTGGTGAATTGCCGTTGGAAAGGTCTTTTCTCAACTGGATACTGTATCCCTTTTACTCGATCTTCAATCTAGTTGAACGGTTGGAAGGCGGTCGCACTGGATTGGGGATCGTTTCGTTCCTGATTTTGCCAGCGGCTGTTCTCGGAACAATTTTAAGGGCAGATCGACGCCGAGAAATTCTTCTCCCCCTTATCATTGCCGGTATTTTCTTTACAATCTGGTTTTTCAGCGGCACGACCCAGCGAACGCGTCATTTATTACCCGTGTACCCACTAATCCTGCTCGCAGCATTTCCGGTAGCTATAGGGTTTGTCAGACAAATGCGTCTTATCTGGCCAATGGCGGCAGGACTTGGAGCCACCCTTTTCATCCAATTTTTAGGAGCAACAATATTTACTACTAATTATGCGAGCTACGCTCTCAGTCCAGAGCCCCGGACCAGTTTTCTAAATCGCAACATCCCAGGCGCCAACGCTGCGAAATGGATTAATGAAAATCTGTCAGATGGCACAAAAATAGGCTTTATGAACCGTCAACTAGCTTATCTAATAAATATCCCCGCGTTTATGATCCACCCACATATGCAGGTCGTCATCGACGCTCGACCTGAAGCAAACGATAAGAAAAAATTTATCGCAGAGATTAGGAAGCAAGGTCTGACTCATTTGCTCCTACCTGGAAACTGGGAAAACCCAAGCAAAGCTGGCATGAGAAATGTGCCATTTTTCGATATGATCGGCGGGCTTATAGAAGATGGTTGTCTGATAGGAATTCATTTGCTCGATACGATCCAGATGCCATCCCGAACACTGGCTGGTTTTGGCGGTACGGTCCACCAGTCCAAAGATGGGGTGTTTGAGATAGTCTATAATAAATGTCAGGCGTTATTGTAATGGGAATCGCGATCCAAACGTCACAGTCAACTGGATGGCTCGTAGCCTCGAAAATCGCGTCGCCGATTGCGGGAGCTGACTATTTTTTCTCCGGCCTGTGCTCAAAACTGATAATAATCGCCAGCAAGGACCGATTCTGCGCATTATGGTCCAAATTTTTCCCAGAATGAGTAGGTAAAAGTTGATTAACGTAACCATCCTTATACCCGTATATAACGAAGAAGCTACAATCCTCCAGTTACTGGAAAGAGTGTTTGCGGTGAGCGTCGAAGATTTCACCCTCGAAGTTATTGTTATAGAAGACGGCTCCTCGGACCGAACCTTAGAACTACTCGAAAGCCGGCCGGATCTCTACTCGCGTTTGATAAAACGGCCGCAGAACGGCGGAAAAGGCGCCGCAGTAATCGACGGCCTGAACGAAGCGACGGGAGACTACATTCTTTTTCAAGACGCTGACCTCGAATATGACCCCGGTGAATACCATAAGTTATTTTTCCCGATCACACGGTTCGAGGCAGATGTTGTAATCGGCAGCCGGTTCATCGCCCCCGAGTTCACGCGGGTTTCGTATTTCTGGCACAAGTTCGGCAATCGTGTGCTGACTTTTGTCTTCAATATTTTGAACAACACTACGTTCACAGACATTTACAGCTGTTATCTAGTATACCGGCGCGATCTGGTGGACCCCGGGTCTCTGAAAGCAATGGGATGGGATCAACACGCCGAAATCCTGTCGACAGCAGTTCAAAAAGGGAACGCTTTCTACGAAGTACCGGTGAGCTATCACGGTCGCGGTTATGAAGAAGGTAAGAAAATCCGCGCTCAACACGGTATAGGCGTTATCCTAACAATCCTCAGAAAACGCCTAACACGCTGACACGCTCAAACGGAGACAACATGTCAGAAACACCGGATATCGACCCAGTGACGGAAGAAGAGAGAGCAACTTGGCCGCGCCAACCGAAGGTTGACCTGGAAAAGCCCTTTGTCGATGTTCGTGGGGCGATACATCCGCTGGTCGATCGGTTAATGAAAAGCGCGGTACTTATCGAGTCGAAGTCGGGCACGTTGCGCGCCAACCATTATCACAAGACTGACTGGCATTATTGTTACGTGATATCGGGGTGCATCGAATACTACCACCGCCTAACCGCTAGCGACGTAGAACCCGAATGCGTCATCGTACGTGCAGGGGAGATGGTGTTCACCCCCCCGCTAGTCGACCATGGAATGGTCTTTCCGGAAGATACCGTGTTTCTCACCCTCTCCCGAAATCCGCGCGATCAAGCTACGTATGAAGCAGACGTGGTCCGTATTGAGATGCTCAAACCAGAGGGCTTGACGATATGGAAGCCAGGCGACGACAACTAAATTATGTCGGAGCTACATCACCGGCGCGATAATTGCCAACTGTGCAGTAGCTCATCACTGACGCTTATTCTTTCGCTCGCCGCCACACCACCAGCCAACGCGTTCGTACCAAAGCCCGAACTAGAACGAAATCAACCCTATTTTCCGCTCGACGTATTTCAATGCGAAGACTGCCACCATGTTCAACTAGTTGACGTAGTCGACCCTTCGCTTCTTTTTGAAAATTATGTGTATGTCTCTGGCACCTCAAAGGTCTTCGTACAACATTTCGAAAACTACGCGGAAACTCTAAACGCCCGGTTCCGCCCTATAGCGGACTCACTGGTCGTCGATATCGGATCAAATGACGGCACCCTTCTGGGCTTCTTCAAGCAGCAAAATTATCGTGTGCTAGGAATCGATCCGGCGAAGAGAATTGCCGCCAATGCCTCAGCCTCCGGGTTCGAGACCCTTCCATCGTTCTTTACACCCGATCTAGCAAAGCAAATTGTCGCTGAACGCGGTACAGCGGCTATTGTAACAGCGAATAACGTGTTCGCGCATGCCGAAGACCTAGCGGCAATCGCCCAAGGTATCACCGAACTTTTGTCACCCGATGGCGTATTCGCGTTCGAAGTGTCCTACCTTGTGGACGTCTTTGAGAACGTATTATTCGACACGATTTATCATGAACACATGGCGTATCATGCGACAGGGCCACTTCGTCAGTTCTTTATTCGGACCGGGCTTGAACTGTTCGCCGCCGAACGTGTTTCCAGCCATGGAGGTAGTCTGCGCGGCTATGTTCAGAAAGCCGGTGGTCCGCACATCGCGGACGGCTCCGTCGACGCCCTTATTGATATGGAACAGAAAATGGGACTGGACCAATCTGCAACCCTTAAAGAATTCGGCAGTCGTATCGACCACCTACGCGACCAGTTCAAGAGAGAACTGCAAGAACTCATCGATGCCGGAAATTCCATTGCCGGATATGGGGCGCCAGCTAAGGCAACAACGCTGCTACACCATTTCGGCATAAAGCCCGGAACGCTGGACTACATCATCGACGACAGCCCCCTGAAACAGGGACTTTTCAGCCCCGGACAACACATTCCAATTGTTTCTAGCGATATATTATCGATCAACCCGCCGGATATACTGGTAATCCTCGCCTGGAACTTTGCAGATGCTATAATTGAGAAGAATACTGCCTTCGCCGAAGGGGGTGGTAGATTCTTGATTCCATTGCCTGATGTTCGGCTATGTCCATAGCCTCTTTCCTGCCACCTTGGCGGCTAACCGCTTCCCGATGGGGGAACTATGACTGAGTTTTTACTGCAAACCGATATAAAAGAAATCGTAGAACGGCTAAGTGATCATGCTATCGACTTTGAGGGACGAACCGTTCTTGTCACCGGTGGACGCGGGTTTCTCGGACGGTATTTCACGGAAGTTTTCGCAGCACTCAATGCCAATGTTCTAAAAAAGCCGGCCCGCATTGTTTTGCTCGATAACATGATTACAGCTGGGCAAGCCGGGGCTGCAGCGGTTTCGCACCCGAATATCGAATTTATTGAACACGACGTGATAAAACCCTTCGACTGGCAAGGTGAACTCGATTACGTGATTCATGCCGCCGGGATTGCGAGCCCCTATTACTACCGCGCCTATCCCTTGGAGACACTGGAGGTCGCGATTACCGGTACTCGTAACATGCTAGAACTGGCCAGAAAAAACGGCGCACGATTTACTTTTTTTTCCTCGAGTGAGATTTACGGCGATCCGGATCCCAAACACGTGCCAATGCAAGAAAGCTATCGTGGAAATGTATCCTGTCAAGGGCCCCGTGCTTGCTATGACGAGAGCAAACGAGTTGGTGAGACCCTCTGCTATATCTTCCACACAAATAACGGAACCCATACGAACGTCATACGGCCGTTCAACGTCTACGGGCCGGGCATGCAGGAAACGGACTACCGGGTGCTTCCCAATTTTGCCAGTCGGATTAAGGCAGGAGAGGCGCTAAAGATATACGGGAGCGGAATCCAGACTCGGACATTCTGCTACATAACTGATGCCATGGTTGGCTTTATTAACGTTGTGCTTCAAGGCATCGCGGGGGAAACATACAATATTGGGAATCCTAAGCCGGAGATTTCGATGCTCGATCTAGTCAAATCCATCGAAGCCGCCCAGGATATCGACATTGCCTATGACATCATCGAGTATCCTGATAGCTATCCTGCCGACGAACCCATGCGGCGCGCGCCGGACATTCGCAAGGCGCAGCTGCAACTAGGATACAATCCAAAAGTAGCGTTGGGGGTGGGATTGAAAAGATTTTTCGGCTGGACCGACGCAGCCTACACCGGGGGGGAATGACCTCAACACCAATTGCCTTGCTTGGTGCCGGCTCATGGGGCCGCACCATTGCGGCGGCGATCTCGGCAACCCCGGGGATTTCACTTTCCGCCATCGTTACTTCCAGTACAAAAACTCGCCAGCCAATAGATTCTGAGGCGCCTATTTTCACAGATTGGAGAAGGGCAATCGACTCCACAGATTCTGCCGGCGTTGTTTTAGCTCTCCCGCCTTTGAATCAGGCTAAATTTGCAGTAGAACTAATTGAGAACGGCATCCCTGTTATGCTGGAAAAACCGATGTCAGCTTCGATCGCTGACGCGGATAAGATCCGAAATGCTGCAAAACAATACGGTTTCACTGGACTGGTGAACCATCTGCACATTTATGCCCCCGCCTTCAGGAAACTACTTATTAGTATTTCCGATTTTACAGGCCCGCGGTCGGTTCGCGCAGTGGGCGGCGCCCGCGGTCCATATCGCAACGGATGGGGGCCCTTGTGGGACTGGGCAGCTCACGATCTGGCTATGACGCTTTCAGCGATCGCCGACGAGCCGGCAGAAATATCAGCGCGGGCTGACGTACCCATCTTAGTTCAGGATCTTAAATATCAGAATTTTCACATCGATCTTGCGTTCCGCGACGGCTCCCGCGCGCTGCTTCATCTGGGCAATGCTTTCGACGGCAAGGTCCGCGAGTTTTGCGTTTCGGCAGGCGGCAGCACGGGATGTTACCAGGAAACCGAACTGGGTGAAATTTCCCTCTGTTTAGATGGCTTGGATACCGATGAAATTTTCTCTAGCGTTAAGAACCGACCCTTAAATGCCTCGCTGATCACCTTCGCAGAGCGAATCCGATTAGGCGGTGGAATTGAAGATATCGAGATGGGCTATCTGGTTGTACAACTGATAGACGCCGCTGAACGTTCTATACATTCCGGGGTGCCAATCCCGCCCGGGAAATGGAAACGCTCATGACCGAATTACTGCTTCCTCTCGGCAAAAGATGAAAATTCTTTTCCTGACCGAAAACTTTCCGCCGGAAACTAATGCCGCAGCAACCCGGGTATATGAACGCGC
>CETM01106628.1_pt1 | contig 19648 bp, 19 predicted proteins | sample 361451 | NCBI WGS metagenome assembly CETM01 (sample SAMEA2622690, study PRJEB7988) | marine metagenome | isolation source: saline water (ENVO:00002010), including
TATGGAACAAAAGGCTCTTTAGTTGTTCCAGACCCAAATATGTTTGGTGGACCTGTTTTACTTTCTCATGAATTAGGATCAGAATGGAAAGAATTATCAGTAGAAGATAAATATTTAGGCAAAACTAACATCATTAATCACAGTGGACGCAGTAATGAAGCTCCAAAGCAATCAAATTACAGGGGAGTTGGTCTATCAGAAATGATATATTCTATAGCAAATAACTATCAACATCGTTGCAATGGAAATTTGGCATTACATGTCCTAGACATTATAGAGTCAATAATAATTGCTTCGAAAACAAAAAAAGAAATAAATTTAAGATCAACATGCAATCAACCAAAGCCATTCACTGACAATGAGGTTAAAAAATTAATAAAGAATATATAGAAAATTATTTTTTACCAACTTCCTGTATTTTTCATCGACAACCATGGCTCTTGAGGTGCTAAGCGCTCACCTTCTTGAAGTATTTCAATTGAAATATTATCAGGCGATCTTACAAAAGCCATATGACCATCTCTTGGTGGTCGATTAATAGTAACACCACTTTTCATTAATCTATCACAAACATCATAAATATTATTAACACTGTATGCTAAATGTCCAAAATTTCTTCCACTTGTATATTCTTCAGGATCCCAGTTGTAAGTCAGCTCTAATAAGCCAGTTTTTTCATCACTATTATCTGCTGCTAAAAAAATAAGTGTAAATCTTCCTTTTTCATTATCGACTCTTCTCACCTCTTTTAATCCAAGTTTTTTGCAATAGAAATCTAGTGATTTTTCAACATCTTTCACCCTAACCATTGTATGTAAATATTTCATATAAATTCCTCAAAATTGATTATATTCATTTATTATAATTTATATTAATAAATGTTAGCTCAAAATTATTAAAGTATTTTCTTTAACAAATGATAAAATATAATTATTGTGAAAATTTATAACTTAGATACGAAATCAAACTTTCAAGAACAAAACTTATGCCTTACCATAGGTAATTTTGATGGTTTTCACAAAGGTCACCAATTAATAATTAAGGAAATAATATCCAATTCCTTTTCTTCTAATTTAGTAAATGCAGTAATGAGTTTTAGCCCCCATCCCAGAGTTTTTTTTGGATATACAAAAGATATATTTAATATTTTAACAAAAGATGAAAAATTAAGAATTCTTAAAAAAATGGGAATTCAAATTTATATTGATTTTACTTTTGATGAAACTTTATCAAATTTATCTGCTGAAGAATTTATTGAGCAAATAATAATAAGAAAATTAAATACAAAGAAAATAATTGTTGGTTCAGATTTTAAATTTGGAAAGAATAGAAAAGGAAATTTAGGTACATTAAAACTCTTATCAAAAAAATTAAACTTTGAATTAGTTGATATATCAACATTAAATATGACAAACTCAAATGAAAAATTTTCTTCTTCTTACGTTAGGGAATTAATTAAAGAAGGTAAATTTGAAAAAGTATCAGAAATGCTTGGAAGAAATTGGAGTATGAAAGGTAAGGTTATAAAAGGAGATCAAAGAGCAAGACAAATAAATTTTCCTACAGCTAATATGAAGCCTCAAAATACAATAATGCCAAAAAAAGGAGTGTATTGTGTTAAAGCAATAATTGAGTCCCAGATATTTAAAGGAGTATCAAATTTTGGTTTTAGACCAACAGTAAATGGATCAATTTTATTATTAGAGACTCATTTATTTGATTTTAATGAGGATATTTATGGTAAAGAATTGACTGTTGAATTCCAAGCATTTATTAGGACTGAACAAAAATTTGAAAACTTTGAAGAATTAACAAAACAAATACATAAAGACATACATACAGCTAAAAAATATCATCAAAATTAATGGAATATAAAGATACAATATTTTTACCTAAAACATCATTCGAGATGCGTGCTAACTTACCTACAAAAGAACCAAAAATTTTGGAAGAGTGGGATAAGGAAAAAATCTTTTATAAACTTCGAGAGAAATCAAAAGGAAGAGAAAAATTTATCTTACACGATGGTCCTCCGTATGCAAATGGTCACATTCATATGGGAACTGCACTAAATAAAATACTAAAAGATGTAATAGTTAGAACACAACAAATGGCAGGTAAGGATTCAATATATGTTCCTGGTTGGGACTGTCACGGACTTCCAATAGAATGGAAAATAGAGGAGAGTTATAGAAAAAAAGGAAAAAATAAAGATGATGTCCCTATAGTTAAATTTAGACAAGAGTGTCGCGAGTTTGCTGAAAAGTGGATAGATATTCAAAAGAAAGAATTCAGAAGATTAGGTGTTGAAGGTGATTGGGCAGATCCATATCTTACTATGTCAAATAAGGCAGAGGCACAAATAGTTCGAGAGCTTGGAAAATTTTTAATTGATGAAAGTTTATACAAAGGCGCTAAACCAGTTCTTTGGTCAGTAGTTGAAAAAACTGCATTAGCTGATGCAGAAGTTGAATATGAAGATCATACTTCCAACACAATTTATGTGAAGTTTTTAATTAGTAGTTCATCTGATAAAGAACTAGAGGGAGCAAATATAGTAATTTGGACAACAACACCATGGACAATTCCTGGAAACAGAGCTCTAGCTTTTGGGAAAGATCTAAAATATTCTTTAATTGAGGTACAAAATTCTTTAGATGAGTCTTTAGCAAATATTGGTGATAAACTAATATTCGCAGAAGATTTAGTTAATTCTGTTACTGAAGAAATAGGTATCACAAAATATAAAAAAATAAAAATTTTTAGTGGAGATAATTTGTCTACATGTATTTGTGAACACCCATTTAAAAATATAGGTTATGATTTTGAGGTTAAGCCTTTTCATGGTGATTTTGTAAACTTAGAGCAAGGTACTGGCATTGTCCATATTGCTCCAGGACATGGAGATGATGATTACACCTTAGGTATAACAAACGGTGTTGAAATCATTCAAACAGTTCAAGATGATGGAAGGTACAATCATCATGCTATAGGTTTTGAAGGAGAACATATCTATAAAGTTGATGATAAAATAGCTAGAAAGTTACAGGAGCTATCAAAATTGTTATTTAAAGGAACATTGAGACATAGCTATCCTCATTCTTGGAGATCAAAAGCACCTTTAATTTATAGAAATACACCACAGTGGTTTATTTCAATGGAAAAAAATAAGTTAAGAGAAATTGCTTTAAAATCTATTGATGCAACTATTTTTTATCCTCCTCAGGGTCAAGCTCGATTACGCTCAATGATTGAGTCAAGACCGGATTGGTGTATTTCTAGACAGAGAGTTTGGGGTGTACCATTACCTCTATTTGTTAATAAGAAAACAGGTCAACCGCTAAGAGACTTAAAAATTGTTGAACGAATAGCTGATATTTATGAAAGAGAAGGTAGTGATACTTGGTTTACTGAAGATCCCCAGCGATTTCTTGGAGATAAATATAAAATAATAGACTATGAGCAGGTAAAAGATGTTGTAGAGGTCTGGTTTGATAGCGGTTCTACTCATGCATTTTGTCTAGAAAAACGAAAAGATCTTAAATGGCCCGCATCTATGTATCTAGAAGGTAGTGATCAACATAGAGGATGGTTTCATTCATCTTTATTAGAATCATCTGGAACAAGAGGTAGAGCTCCTTACGAGAGTGTTCTAACCCATGGTTTTGTTGTTGATGGAAAAGGCAGAAAAATGTCAAAATCTCTTGGAAATGTAATCTCGCCTGATGATATATTAAAGAAATATGGTGTAGATATTTTACGTCTTTGGGTTGTAGCATCTGATTATTATGATGATTTAAAATTAGATAATTCAATACTGCAAGCTCAAACAGACTCTTATAGAAGAATAAGAAATACCTTTCGTTATTTAATTGGTAATTTAGATGGTTATAGTTCTGATGAAAAAGTTAATGAAAACGAATTTCCTGATTTAGAAAAATTTATTTTGCACAGATTGTGGGAAATTGATCAAATAATTTTAGAATGCATAAAAAATTTTAATTTTCACTTAATGTTTACAACTTTATTAAACTTTTGTACTAATGATTTATCTGCATTTTATTTTGATATCAGAAAAGATGTTATTTATTGTGATGAAAAAAAATCACTAGAAAGAAGATCTGCAAGAACATTACTAGATATTATTTTTAATTACCTTGTAAGATGGCTTGCTCCATCATTATCTTTTACAACAGAAGAGGCATGGAAAGCCAGAGATAATAAATCTAGTATTCACCTGGAAGATTTTTTAAAAACTCCGAAAAATTATATGAATTTAAAAATTAATGATTCATGGGCTGTTATAAAACAAATTAGAAAAGTAATAACAGGCGCATTGGAGAAAAAAAGATTTGAAAAAGTAATTGGTTCAAGTTTAGAGGCTCATGTCGATATTTATCTTGAAAAATCAATATTTCAAAAAGTTGAAAAGCATCCATTTGATGAAATAAGTATAACCTCATCATTTACATTGCATGAATTAGATAATGATATTAATGGATTTGAATTAGAAGATGTAGCTAATGTTAGCGTAGTAGTGTCAAAAGCTGAAGGTAAAAAATGTCAGCGATGTTGGAAATATAAACAAGCATTAATTCGTGATGAAATATGTCAACGTTGCGAAAAAGCAATTTCTTAGAAAGTCAAATTTGAAAAAATTAATTATCTTTATAGTTTTGGTTTTTCTGGATCTTATATCAAAATACTATATTTTTAAATATGTTGATTTATATCAATTTATAAAGATTACTAAATTTTTAGATATTACACACATTCATAATTTTGGAGTCTCATTTGGTTTATTTTCTGAAACAATACCTTCTTTTGCTCTCATTATAATAGCTATGTTTGTTGTATTTTTAATCATTTATTTATTTTTAAAATCATCAGATACTATTGAAAAAATGGGACTGTTCGTAATAATTTGTGGAGCTATGGCAAATATTTTTGACCGCTTAATTAATGGGTACGTAATTGATTTCATATATTTTCATATTAATCAATTTTATTGGCCTGCGTTTAATTTTGCTGATATTTATATCTCTATCGGTATAATAATGATATTATTCAACATGTTAAATAAAATTAAAAAATGAAATTATTCCTATCATTATTTTTGTTTTTATCTATTTATCTGACTTCTTGCTCTCAGATAAGAGATAGCGCTGGAGTAAGCAGAAAAAATATTGATGAATTTAAAGTTGTTGAAAATCCACCACTAGTTATACCTCCAGATTTTAATTTATTGCCACCTGAGCAGTTAGCTGAAAAAAACATTGGTAATCTTGAGAGTGAATTAGCTAAAGAAATTCTTTTTGGTCTAAGTGAAAATAATTCAGATGATAGTATTGAGTTATCAACAATGGAAAGTATTCTGAATCAAACTCATGCAAATGAATTTGACAATAGTATTAGATTAGAGATAGATGAACATTTTGCTTCAGAAAAAAAAATAAAATCTAAAAATTGGCAAGATGAAGAAGAAATACTTGAAGCAATCGCAGAGTCTGAAAAAATAAGAAATGATCAATTAGGTATTAATGTTGAGACTAATGAAGAAATGCCAACTTCAAAAAAAAATAGCAAAAAAAAGAAAAGATTTTTCTTTTTTTAAGTTATATATGAATCAAAATTTTATAAATATAGATTTTAAAAACGACATTAGTCTGCCAGATAATATTCATAGCTTAAATGATGAAATTAAAAAAACTTGTCATCAATTACCTGCACTTAATATTGTAAAAAATGCTAATTTATTACAAGAAACCGTAGAAAAAATAGAGCAATTTAAGATTAATAAAAAAAATTTTGTTGTTTTTGGAACTGGAGGTTCAAATCTTGGGGCTCGTGCTCTAATTGATACTTTAATTAATCAACCTAAAAATATATTATTTTTTGATAATATTGATCCATTATTTTTTCAAAATCAAATTGTAAATTTGAATATAAGCATAACTGGATTTATTATAATATCCAAATCAGGTACAACACCAGAAACTCTATCTCAATTTGGAAGTATTATTAATATTGCAAGAGCAAACAATATTATGGATATTTTATTTAAGAACTCATTAGTTGTAACTGAATTTAAAAATTCTCCATTATATAACATTGCAAAAAAAAATAACTGTAACTTAATTGAGCATAAAAAAGATATAGGAGGTCGTTATTCAATTTTTTCAAATGTAGGTATGATACCAGCTATTTTAGCAGGATTAGATGTTAAAAAAATACATTCAGGTGCATTAAAAGTTATTGAAAAAAAAGATTTTTCGAATTCTTTTAAATTTGCTCAAATATTTAAGTTTTGTTCATCAAATAATTATTTATCAAATGTTATGATGACTTACTCAGATGGTTTAAATTATTTTGGAAAATGGTATCTTCAGTTATGGGCTGAGAGTATTGGAAAACAAAATAGGGGAATAACAGCAATGCATTCTATGGGAACAACTGATCAGCATAGCCAGCTTCAGCTTTATTTAGATGGACCTAAAGATAAATTTTTTACATTTATAAAAAGTAATTACCAGAAAAAAGGTTTAAAGATTGATAATGACATTATGAAAGAAGAATCTGTTAATTATTTATTAAATAAAACAATGGGTGATTTAATGCACGCAGAACAGAACGCAACTATAGATACATTTAAAAAAAATAATTTCAAATATAGAGAAATTATATTAAGTGAAATTAATGAAGAATCTATAGGAGCTTTAATGGCAGAAAGTATTATAGAAACTATTGCCGCATGTATTTATTTTGAAGTTGATCCTTTTAACCAGCCAGCTGTAGAGCAAGGAAAAATTTTGACTAAGAAGTATTTAAGTTAATTTAAAAATAAAATTTTTGTTTTGCCATAAATCTTTTCTTTTATAAAAGATAAACCTTTTGGAATATTAATATTTTCTTCTCTTGCAGTTTCTATAACTATAAATGTATTATTATTTTTTATTTTATTTTTAATTATTTTAATTAAAATTAAATTAATATTTTCTTTTTTATATGGAGGATCTATAAATATTATTGATGGTTCAATAATAAGTTTTTTATCCAAAATATCAATTGCATTACCAAATATTATTTCGAATTCATTATCTTTACAAATCTTTTGACAATTTTTTTTTAAAATTTTAATTACTTCATTATCATTTTCTATAAAATATGATTTTTTTATACCTCTTGAAATAGCTTCTAAGCCAATAGAGCCAGATCCTGCAAAAATATCTAAAATTGATTTATTTTTGTATATTTCAATTGAATGCTTTATTGAATAACTCTCCAAAATTGAAAATATAGCTTCTTTTTTAAAAGCGGAAGTTGGTCTTACCAGCTTATTAGGAACTTCTATCAAAGTTTTTTTATATTTTCCTCCTATAATATTAGGCATTTTTAATTACTTTTATTTCTTCGATTTTACCAGTTTTTAAATTTCCAAGTTTATATGGTCCAAATTGAATTCTTATCAATTTTACAATGTTCCAAGCAAAAAACTTACAGATATTTCTGATCTCACGATTTTTACCTTCTCTTAATTTAGCAATTATCCATGTGAAATTTTTATCAGATTTATCTATTTTAATTTTTATTTTATTATAATTAATATGATCAATTTTTATTCCTTTATTAATTTTTTCAATATCTTTTTTTTCTATTTCTCCCTTTATACATACTCTGTAAATTCTTTCATAACCAGTATTGGGTAATTCCAGGCTTCGAGAGTAATCACCATTATTTGTAAATAATAGAAGTCCTTCACTCATAAAATCTAAACGTCCAACACTAATCATTCTAGGAAGATTTTTAGGTATTAAATCAAATATTTTTTTTCTATCCCGCTCATCTTTTGTAGTACAAATATATTTTATTGGTTTGTACATCTTCCATAATCTAATATTATCATGTATTTGTATAATTTTTTTTCCAATAATAATTTTATCACTAGTATTCACTATTTCACTTGGATGAATACATAGCTTATTATTAATTTTTACTATTCTTTCTTTAATAAGTTTTTCAGCTTCTCTACGAGAACAAAAACCAGCATTAGCAATAAATTTTGCTATTCTCATTTTTTTAAGCATGATTAATAAAATCTTTAATGATTGCTATATCGGCATCTGTAATTAAAAATTCAGGATGCCATTGTAATCCAAAACACCATGAATGCTTTGTATGCTCAATAGCTTCTATAATATTATCTGAGGCAAAAGCAGATGCAATAAAATTCTTTCCAATTTTTCTAACTGATTGGTGATGTGCACTATTAACTTTTATTTTATCACTTTGTATTATTTGATAAAGCCTCGAATTTTTTTTTATACTTACTTCATGACTTACCTCATTTCTTGGATTTGGCTGCTCATGTTTTAGATTTGTATTTATCGAAGTATTTATATCCTGAATTAAGTCACCTCCACTTGCTACATTTATTAATTGTTCACCCCCACATATTCCTAAAATTGGCTTTGATGTCTCAAGAAATTTATTAAATATTTCAATTTCAAAATTAGTTCTCTTATTTTTTATATTTCTTGAGCCGGCTGCAGTTTCTGAATATAGAGAAGGATTAATATCAAAATTACCTCCTGTAATAAGCAAACCATCCAAAGTTTTAAGAAAATAATGATTTATTGAATTTTGATGAAATAAAGGAAAAGGTATAGCGCCAAACCTGTGCAAACATGTTAAATAGTTTTCCCTAATGGCGTACCAAGGAAATTTTGAATATCCACCATTATTTTCATAATCTAGAGTAATCCCTATGATCGGATTTTTCATATAATGATATTATAATTTTATTTGGATATTTACTATATGAACATTAATTATTTTATGAAGGAAGCAATAAAAGAAGCAAATAATGCTCTTAATAATAATGAAGTTCCAATCGGGGGTGTTTTAGTTGATAATAATACAAATGAAATTATTTGCAGAGGTCATAATCAGGTCAATAAAAAACAAAATGCTATATATCATTGCGAGATAGACTTGATAATTAATTCATGCAAAAAACTGTCTCAAAAATACTTAAATGATACAGTAATGTTTGTTACTCTTGAACCCTGCTTAATGTGTGCGTCAGCTATAAGTGAGGTTCATATTGAAAAAGTATATTTTGGAGCATATGATGATAAAAATGGAGGAATTGAAAAGTTCAAGTTTCAATCATATAGAAAGCACCTATTTAAAGCCGATATATATGGTGGAATAATGGAAAATGATTGTAAAATTTTGATTGAAAAATTTTTTAAGAGTTTTAGATAATGAGCTCAAGTATAAATATTCCCGAATATGGTGTAACGCAATTTAATAAAGCTATAAAAAATATCATAGAAGATCATTTTAGTTACGTACGAATTAAAGGTGAGATATCGGAGATTCGTGCAGCTACTAAAGGTCAAATTTATATTACAATTAAGGACTCAGATTCTATTTTAAGCGCTGTTGTTTGGGAACAAAAAAAAAGATCTCTGACTTTTGAACCTGAAATAGGCATGGAAGTTATTTTGACTGGTAAAGTTACTACTTGGTCAAAATTTAAAACAACTTATCAAATTGATATTGATAAAATTGAAATAGCTGGGGAGGGTGCTTTATTAAAAATAATTGAGGAAAGAAAAAAAAGATTAAAAGCAAAAGGCTATTTCGATCAAGGAATTAAGAAACAAATTCCATATTTACCATCAAGAATTGGTGTCATTAGTTCTCCAACTGGCTCAGTAATTCATGACATTATTAATAGAATTTCAGAACGATTTAAAACACCAGTTGATTTGTGGCCAGTTGCTGTTCAAGGAACAGATGCGCCACGGAGTATTATTGAGGCAATTAATGGTTTTAATTCAATCAAAGATCACAATAGACCAGATGTAATTATTATTGCAAGAGGTGGTGGCAGTACAGAGGATTTAATGGCTTTTAATGATGAGAAATTAGCGGAAACTGTAAATTCATCTGATATTCCAATTATATCTGCAATTGGACATGAAACAGATACTACAATAATTGATTATGTTTCTGATTTAAGAGCTTCAACTCCTACTGCTGCAGCTGAATTAGTTGTGCCGGTTAAATTAGAAATTAAAAATATAGTTGAAGGTCTTAACCAGCGAATGATTTATGGAATGGATAATATATTTAAAGAAAATTTATCAAATTTAAAAAACTTAATTTTATATTTAAAAACTCCTAAACAAATAATTGATTCATTTAAGGATCGGCTTAATTATATGGGCACAGGATTAAAAAAAAACTTAAAGAATAATTTAGATATTTTTACTAGAGATTTATCAACTTTAACATTTGCTCTAAAAATTCCTAATGAATTGATAAATTTTAATAGGTCACAAATTAAAAGCTTATCAAACACTTTACATTCTTTGTTAAAAAGAGAATTAATATCCAATAGTGAAAAGTTAAAATATTATGTTAAATTAGTTGAAACAAATTCAATTCAATCAAATCTAAAAAAAGGGTATTCAATTATATCTAAAAATAAAAAAATCATTAATAAATCAATAGATATAAATGAAAATGATAATTTAAATGTTAGATTTTTGGATAGTAATGTAGAGATAAGTATAAAAAAAATTAATTAAATCTTTTGTGTTGCCAAAACCAGTTATCAGGGTTTTGCTTTATCCATTTTTCAATAATATTATTAATTTCAAGCATTTTCTTTTCATCACTCACTTCATTATTATTGTGTACAAGAGGTTGCTCAAACTTTATTTGTAAATTGTTATTTGGTAAACGTATATTTTGCATAGGTACTATTTTTAAATTATATTTTCGTGCTATTTTTAAAAAACCAGTCTGAGTTTTTACTTTTCTTCCAAAAAAATCTATTGCACTACCAGCAGAGTCCTTTTGGTCAACTAGTAAAAAAATATTTTTATTTTTAATGACTCCTTCAAGTATTTCTTTTGCACTTATTTTGCCTTTAGGGGTATAAAAACTATTTTTGGTTTTTAAAGCATTTGCTCTTTGTTTATAAATATATTTGTCAAAAAATTTATTATTTATATGTCTGTAAATTGCTACTACGTTAAAACCTCTATGATCTAAAAGAGGAACACAAATCTCCCAATTACTAGAATGAATGCTGAAAAAAATTACTGGTGAATTTTCTTTTTTAATTTTTTCGATAATATCCAATCCTTTAAATTCAATTGTTTTTTTTTCTTTAACCAATTTTTTTAAAAAAGTTATTTCAAAAAGATTATAGCCAAGATTACGCCAACTATTGTTTATAATTTTTGTTATTTCCTTGTCATTCAAATTAGGAAATACAACCCTACAATTATTTTTTGCAATTTCATTGTATTTTGAGAGCTTACCTAAAAACATAAATGAATTACTTATAATTTTTGCAGAAAATTTTTTTGATAATGGTAGTAGTAAAAAAAGGATTATTTTAAAAAAAAGAAATTCTAAAAAATATCTAATAAAAAAGAATAAAGTCATAATTGATTAATTTTATTTTCAATTAAATTTGATAATATTTCTAGTAAAAGTTTTTCATCATCTAATTCAATAAAACCATCAATAGTTTTGACCAATGACCTAAAATTCTTAGGTATTCTAACCATATCTTTTTTAGTAGTTACAAGAATAGATTTATTTTTATTTGCTATTTCTGCTAAATATAACAAATCATCTTCACTATATATGTGGTGATCTGAATAACTTATCTTATCAACAATATTAGCTTTTACCAATTTCAAAGAATTAAAAAATTTTTCAGGATATGCAATTCCTGCAAAAGCAGTGACACTTTGACCTTTTAGCATCATATCATCTTCTTTAATTTTAAAGTTAGCAGTTATTAATGGAATATGTTTAGGTATTTTATTTTTAACTGCTTCTGAGATATCCCCAATTGTTATGACTAAGTTTGTTCTTGAAAGCCCTCTATTAATACTTTCTCTTAATGGACCGGAGGGTATGACTCTTTTGTTTCCAAAACCTTGCTCGCCATTTATGACCACAATTGAAAAATCTTTTTGAAGTGTTGGATTTTGAAAACCATCATCCATTACAATACAGTCTGCACCATTTTCACTTGCTAATTTAAATGACTTATTTCTATCAAAGCCAATCCATGTTGGTGCTATTTCAGATAAAAGTAATGGCTCATCACCAACACTTTTTGGGGAATGCCAATCTTTTACTAGTGTATTATTTTTTTCTAATCCTCCATAGCCTTTAGAAACAAAATGAGGTTTGTAACCTGCTTTTATTAACATGTTTCCAATTTTTAAAGCAACTGGAGTTTTGCCAGCTCCTCCAATCACAATATTTCCAACACAAATTATTGGTAATGCTGTTTTTCTCTCTCTACTTAAAGTGTTTCTAATTTTTGTACCTAGCCTAAATATTAGAGAAAATGGATATAATGAATTAGATAATAAACTATCTCTTTTTAAATACCAAAATTTTGGAGCTTTAAGCATTGTATTTTAGTTTAGAATTAATAACATTTAATAGTATACTTTCATCAAAGAAAGAAGTTTCGGAAAAAAATAGTGCATTTTTTTTAAAATTTGAAATAAGATTTTTATCTTCAATTAATTTAATAATTTGACTTTCTAACTCTTTAGGGTCTTTGATCATCATACAACATTGTTTTTTTAACATATCTTCATATAAATTTTGCCAATTAAAAACATTAGGACCAGTTATAATTGCACAATTAGCCGTTGCGGCTTCAATTGGATTATGACCGCCATTTTTTGTAATAGAACCCCCAAGAAAAACAATGTCACTTTTACTATAAAATTCATCCAATCTACCAAAGCTATCAATGATTAAAAACTTAGATAAACTATTTTTTTGGCAACTATGCAAAACTACATCTAATTTTTTTGATTTAAGTAAATCAAATAGTATTTTTGATCTTTCAGGATGACGAGGAGCAATAAAAAATTTACAAAAAGGATATTTTTTACTAATATTTTCAATAGATTTGATAATTAAATTTTCTTCATTATCATGTGTACTAGCAATCATTATATTAATATTTTTTGAAGCTTTTGGTTCAGGTAATTTTCTAATTTTTTTTGTAAGTTTTAAATTACCTATGTATTTTACTTCAACATGTGTAAGTTCACTAATTCTTTTTAAATCGTTTAGGCTCTGAGCATAAATTGCAAAAAAAGTTTTTGTTATAAATTTATAATAAGAAGAAAAATATTTCCATTTTTTAAATGATTTTGGAGAGACTCTTGCATTTAGAAAAACTGATGTGATTTTTTTTTCTCTTAATCTAACAATAGTATTTGGCCAAAGATCTGATTCGATCCAAATTACTAACTTAGGTTTCCATAAGTTTAAAAATTTGTCAATCCAAAGAGTAATATCATATGGTGCATATTGATGAATAATTTTATTACCATATTTTTTTATTGCATATTCTGATGCAGTTCTAGTTGTAGTAGTAACTAATATACAAAAATTTTTTGAAAAATTATTGATTAAAAAATCACTAGATTTAAATTCTCCAACACTAGATGCATGTATCCAAATTAGTTCTTTTTCTGGAGGTTTTTGTAAATTGGTAACACCAAATCTTTCTTTAAATCTATTTTTATCCTCTTTTTTTTTCAGAATTCTAATTAATGTATTGATAATAATCATAGGTATTAAAAAGTTAGATATTATTTGATAAAATTTATGCATTAATTTCAATTTTTGCTTTTTCTATACAAACATTCAATTCTGTTTCTATCATATTTTTATACTCTTCAATTTCATTGTAAGTGCAATTTTTTGGAATTGTTATTGTTTTTCCCCATACAAAGGCACATTTTGAAAAAGGCTTAGTAATTAAAAACGAATCCCATGATTTTAGTTTTTTAAATTTAGATGAAGCAAAACCAATTGGAATAATTGGTACTTGGGTAGCTTTTGATATTTTAATTATGCCATCCGATACTTTTTGATTAGGACCTCTCGGCCCATCTGGGGTTATGCCTACATAATGTGAATTTTTTAATAATGTGAAAATAGGTTTAAGTGAGACTGATTTTTTATTGGAAGAAGTAGGAATATTATTAAGTTTAAAATATTTACCAACTATTGCTCCAAATCTTCCATCACTATGTCCAGACGCTAAGATATTAATTTTAGTTTCATAGTCCCAACAATAACTTATCATCATTAACTGATTATGCCAAAAAGCTAAAATAAAGGGTTTTTTATTTTTCCAAAACAATTTAGGGGATTCTGAATTTTTTATAATTATTTTAGAGGTTAACCCTACTATTTTAATATATATAACACTAACTAAAGCGAGCAAGTGTTGAACAAAAAAATTTTTTATTATTTTTTTTTTAATTTTCATTTGAGTTTTCTTGCAATTGTAATTTTTTATAAACTGCAGAATTTTTCATCAAATATTCATGATTGCCTTTATTTTCAATTTTCCCATTTTCAATTGTAAAAATAACATCAGCATTTTTAATTGTGCTTAATCTATGGGCAATTATAATAGTAGTTTTTCCTTTCATTAATTCATCGAGAGCTTTTTGAATATTTCTTTCAGTAAGGTTATCTAGTGATGAAGTTGCTTCATCCATTACTAATATTGGAGCATTTTTAATCATTGCCCTTGCAATTGCTATTCTTTGCCTCTGACCTCCTGACAATTTAATTCCACTTTCTCCAACAATTGTATCTAATTTTTTAGGGAGCATGTCTGCAAACTTACTTACACCTGATAATTCTGCAATTTCTTTTATTGTTTTATCATAACAAGCCATATTCCCATACCTAATATTGTTTAATATGCTTTCATTAAACAAGAGTGTTTCCTGTGTAATTAGTGAAATATTTTCCCTTAAATCAAAAAGTGATAAGGATTTAATATTATGATTATCAATTTTAATAATACCAGTATAATTATCATAAAATCGCAGTAATAAATTTATTAAAGTTGATTTTCCACTTCCAGATAATCCAACAAAAGCTGTTTTTTTACCTGACTCTATTATTAAATTTATGTTTTTTAGAACATTATTTTCTTCATATGAAAAATTAATATTATTATATTCAATATTTCCATCTAGTTTAATGTTTTTAGACTCTGCATGAATTTCAGATTTATCTTTTGAAGTATCCAGTAATAGAAAAATTCTCTCTGCACCTGCCAAGCCTTCTTGAACGCTTATATTGAGATTTCCTAGAGCTTTAACTGGTTGATAAGCTAAAAGAAGACTTACAAGAAAACTCATGAACTGACCTGTAGTCATAGTTTCATTTAAAACAAATACTCCACCAACATAAATTGAAACAGCAACAGCCAGACTTCCAATAAATTCCATTAATGGACTTAACCGGTTACTTATGAAGGCTGATCTAATAAAATATTTTTTTATATAATCGATAGTCTTAAAAGCTCTTTTCTTTTCATACTCTTCTTTATTGTAAGCTTTAACTTGACGTATTCCTTTTATACTTTCAGCCAAAACATTTGAAAATTTAGCAATTTCATTTTGTATTTCATAAGTAATCTTTCTAATACTTTGTCCAATTTTTCTTATAGGCCATATAGCTAGTGGGAAAGCAAAAAATGCAAAAAGTGTTAAAGACCAACTTTGATAAAACATATTACCTAATAAAAATACAATTACTAAAATATCTTTGATTACAGCAGTAACAGATTTTACTATTGCCATTCTTAGATAGTAAGTGTCATTTATAAGTCGTGATATTAGGTTACCTGATTTAGAGTCATTAAAATAATTTAAATTTAGATACATTAATTTTTCAAACATTTGTCTTTGAAGTTTGGCAATAACTGAATGTGCAACCTTACTCATTTGATATGAATGAGTATAAGTAGCTAATCCCTTACATAAAGTAACAATAATAATCGCAATAGGAATTAAAAATAGCATCTCTTTATTCCCTTTAATTAAAACTTCATCTAAAGCTGGCCTAACTAACCAAGCATGTAAACCTGTAGCACCAGCAGAAACAATCATCATTAATAGGGCTATGAAAATTGTAATTTTATGACCTAATAAGTAATTATTAATAATACGTTTAATTACAGAATTTTTATTTACGTTAAAATTTTTCATGTCTTTAAAAACTTAGTAAATACAGAAAAATCATAGCACCAAAAAGATTATTTTGGCGAAATTTTTTTCCAGAGCTACTCTCAGATTTATGATCCCATCTTATCAAATTAAAAAAAATGAAGACAAATATGACTAATAAATAAAAAATTGTAATTGACTCGTTTATTTTACTTAGCGATAAATATCCTAATAATGAAAACATTAATACGTAAGAAGTAAAAACTAAATACTTGCCTTTGTCATTAAACAAAACTGCTGTTGATTTTATTTTATTTTTCTTATCATCTTTCAAGTCCTGAAAAGCATAAATCGTATCATAACCGATTGTCCAAAAAACACATGCTAAGTAAAAAATAAAAAAATCTTTAGTTATTGTTTGAAAAAATTCAACTGAGCAAATAATTATTCCCCAATTAAATATTATTCCAAGAAATAATTGAGGCCAAAAGGTAATTCTTTTCATAAAGGGATACAAAACAATTAGAGGCGTACAAACCAAACCTGCTATTATAGTTTCTGTTTTAAATTGAATTAGAATTAGAAAACCAATAACTAAGAGTATTATTAAAAAAATAATTGCGTTTAAATTTGAAATTTTTTTTGCAGCTATGGGTCTTTGTGCTGTTCTTTCAATTTTTGAGTCTATATTTTGATCTATCAAGTCATTAATTATACATCCAGAGCTTCTCATAACAATTGCCCCCATAAAGAATAGAATGTAATAACTAATCAATTTTTGTTGAGGTAAATCAATGTAAGCAAGAGAAAACCAACATGGCCACAATAGAAGCATAAAGCCAACAGGTTTATTTAATCTAATTAACTCTAAATAGTTATTTATTTTTTCAGGAAATATTTTATCCATATTGATATAAAGATTAAATTAAAATTATTAATAAACTATTGTTATGCAAAAGTCTAAAACGCGATTGTTTATAGAAAAGCAAATTTCTCCAAATTTGATGATTTATATAAAAGGAAAGCAACATCATTTTCTTAAAAATGTATTAAGAGTCAAATTAAATGACATAATAAGTATTTTTGACGGTGTTACTGGTGAGTGGCATGCAAATATCATTTCAGTTTCAAAAGACAAAATAGCCATAAAAGTTCTAAAAAAAATTAGAGAGTTTGAGCCTCAACCAGATATATGGCTGATATTTGCTCCAATTAAACTTTTTAGATTAAACATAATTATACAAAAAGCAGTTGAATTAGGTGTTTCAAAGATTATACCTTGTAAAACTGAATTTACAAATTTTGATAAATTAAATTATAAAAATATTCAATTAAATGCCATTGAAGCTTCTCAGCAGTGTCAGAGATTAGATGTTCCAAAAATTGAAAACATAATTAGTCTTAATACGTTTCTAAATGGTTTTCCGAGCGATAGAGCGCTTGTTTTTTGTGATGAGTCAGATTTAAACTTACCTTCAATTTATGAAGAAGTAAAAGCAAAAGTTAATATTTTTTCAAAATGGGCAGTTATTATTGGTCCCGAAGGAGGGTTTAGTGCTAAAGAAAAAAATATAATAGTTAAACATAGTAACGTTTTACAAGTTACGCTTGGCAAAAGAATATTAAGATCTGATACTGCTGCTATTTCTTCACTTTTTTGTATTCAGTCATTGGTAGACAAGCGACAACCTGTCCTAAAATAAAGTCCAGTTTAACAGCTTAAAGTACTGCTTATTTAAAAAAATAGTATATATAAATTCAAAAATGAAAATCATTATAATACTAATTTCAATATTTCAAAGTTTGCCAGTATTTTCAAATGAAATAACTGATTGGCAACTAGGTTTTCAAAAACCGGCAAGTGGTGTCATGCAAAATGTGTATGATCTCCATAATTTTGTATTGATAATGATGACCGCAATAACAATTTTTGTGCTAATCTTATTAATTTATGTTGCTATAAGATTCAGAAAAAGTGCAAATCCTAATCCTTCAAAAAGAAGTCATAACGCACTTTTAGAAACTCTATGGACTGCTATTCCTGTTCTAATTTTGATTGTGATGGCCGTTCCTTCATTTAAATTAGTGTATGAGCAAGATGTTATCCCAGAAGCCGATATTACAATTAAAGTTATAGGTCATCAGTGGTACTGGGAATATCAATACCCCGAACATGAGGATTTGTCATTTGAAAGTTACCTTGTGCCCGAAGAAGACCTAAAAGAAGGTCAGCCAAGATTGCTTACAGTTGATAATAGACTAGTACTCCCAGTAAATAAAAATATACATGTTCTAGTAACTGCCGGAGATGTTCTTCATAGCTTTGCTATGCCTTCACTTGGGGTTAAAAAAGATGCAGTACCTGGAAGACTGAACGAGACTTGGATGAGAATTGATAGACCTGGAATTTACAGAGGCCAATGCTCAGAAATTTGTGGCACTGGTCATGGTTATATGCCTATTGTAATTGAGGCGGTTAGTGAAAATGAATTTTACGCATGGCTTAATGAAGCCAAAAATGAATTTGCTACATTAAACAATAAAACAATCGCATTATCGAAATAGGAGAAAGTTATGAGTTATGGAGAGTCTGTTAGCCACGATCACGATCATCACGATCACAAACCTGGCTTTATAAAACGTTGGTTTTTCTCAACAAACCATAAAGATATTGGAACTCTTTACATAATTTTCGCCTTAATTGCTGGCTTAATAGGAGGTTTCTTTTCTCTTTTGATGAGAGCTGAATTAGCAGCACCTGGTTTAGATGTAGTTGCGGATGGGCAGGCATGGAATGTAATTATTACAGCACATGGTCTCTTGATGGTATTTTTTGTAGTTATGCCAGCATTAATAGGTGGTTTTGGAAACTGGTTCGTGCCCATTATGATTGGCGCACCTGACATGGCTTTTCCTAGAATGAATAATTTTAGTTTTTGGGTCCTTGTCCCAGCTTTAGTTCTTTTAGTTGTATCTGCAACGATTGGAACAGGCGCCGGTACAGGTTGGACTATTTATCCGCCATTATCTAATAAACTTGGTCATGCAGGCCCGTCTGTTGATATGGCAATTTTTGCATTACATTTAGCTGGAGCTTCCTCAATATTAGGGGCTGTTAATTTTATAACGACAATTCTAAATATGAGAACTCCTGGAATGACTATTCACAAAATGCCTTTATTTGTATGGGCTATGCTAATCACTGCATTCTTATTGCTATTAGCAGTACCAGTTTTAGCTGGAGCAATTACGATGCTCTTAACTGATAGGAATTTTGGAACTGCTTTTTTTAATCCAGCTGGTGGAGGAGATCCGGTTTTATTCCAACATTTATTCTGGTTTTTTGGACACCCAGAGGTATACATAATGATACTTCCTGCATTTGGTATTGTCAGCCAAGTTATTTCTACATTCTCTAGAAAACCAATATTTGGTTATCTCGGTATGGTCTATGCAATGGTATCTATAGGCTTTATTGGTTTCATCGTTTGGGCTCATCATATGTTTACAGTTGGCATGAGTGCAGACCTTAGAGCATATTTCATGCTAGCAACTATAATTATTGCTGTACCAACTGGAATAAAAATATTTAGTTGGATTGC
>CETM01056026.1_pt1 | contig 19600 bp, 10 predicted proteins | sample 361451 | NCBI WGS metagenome assembly CETM01 (sample SAMEA2622690, study PRJEB7988) | marine metagenome | isolation source: saline water (ENVO:00002010), including
TCTTCACCCAGATTTTGATCCGGTTCCTGCTGCGCTATTTCTGTGTTTCCACCATTAATCAATACGAGTGCCGTAATTCCTCCGCCCAGCAACATCACGGTCACAAGAATCAGGGGCATCGGAAATCCACTTTGAGACTTACGCTTGCGTCTCCGCGACACTCGGGCTGACGATGCCCCGGTTCCGTTCTCCAATGAGAACGAGGCGGAAGATTGCGAAACCGGACTGGCAACATTGCCAAGCCCTGCTTCCGAAGTGGATCCAACCGTTAGCGGAACCTGGGTCGCCACGGGAATCTGTGGCGACCGGGCAACTGGAGTGGCTATGGGTTGTGGTGAAACACCAACGTTCATCCCCGTTCCACTTGCAAGATGAGACGGAACAAGCTGATCAGCTAGTGAGGGACCGGGGTCGGTTGGCTCAACCTGATCAGAATTCGAGCTCGTCGCTGTCCCATCGACAACGCTTTCAACAGGTCCGGCTAATTCTAATAGCTCCAGGACACCCGGCTTTTCCCCGGAAGCCAATTGTTGATCGTATTGCTCACGTTTCCCGGGATTGGTAAGAACCATCCGAGCTTCCGAGATTTCGTCCAGAATCGCGGCCCAAATACGGGCATTGGAACCAGGCTTATAGCTTCGCACCTGTGCCAATGCCTGTTCACACGCTTTGCCGATGACATCGTGATCCTGCTCTTGCTGATCAACACGGAGCAATTGATACAGGGTTGGCTTCGACGGAGCCGTATCGAGGTCCAAAAAGACCATGTAGGGGTTTATCTGTTCACTCATCTCAGTTCTCTTCCTCATGGAATTCTATACTGAAACCGATATTTTTTCGCCGTGCAACAAAGAATAGTCTCGCTTATATAGAACGTATCATACAGAAATCTGTACTCAGCAAAGTGAATTCGCATTTTTTGAGAAATTCAGGGAACCAGGCAACCGAATAATTCGTCAAAACTGTACACTCAAACAAGTGGTTTCCTGACTCCCACGTCTATTCTTATCTAAACGGAATGCTGTTATGAAACGGATCATTGGTACGGTCGTTTGTCTGGTTGCAATACTTATTGTTCTGGCCAATTCTTATCACACAATCTCTGACACGTCGAACGTCCCGCCATTAGATGTAACTCAGGTTGCTCAACCTGCCGCCACCGCTGAGCAGACTGCCAAGCCCGATAATGCCGATACCATCACCGCGGACGTTCGTGAAAAAGCAAGGAAGCTCTACACCGACGGAAACTATAAAGAAGCCTTTGAAGCGTATGAAAAAATTGCTACCGACCCAAAAGCCGGGGGCAAACCGCTGGTCGATGATCTCTCCATACTTTTCCAATGCATCCAGCGAATGCGGTATTACCCTAAATGGGATGCACTGATTGAAAAGGTTGTCGAAGTACAAAGTAATGACTGGAGAGTACTGCAGGCCGTTGCTGGGCAATATCAGTCAGCACCTAAATATGGAATCATCATCGACAATCAATGGCAGCGTGCCCCGCAACGCATGACAGGTACTGCTCGCAATAGTCAGGAACGAGACCGCATTCGTGGCTTGCAACTATTAAACCAGGCATTACCACTGGCAATCCAGGATGGCAACAAGAGCGAAGTTTCCAATTTTCTGATTCAATTCTCACAAGCCTGGAAGAACTACCGAGGCGTCTGGAGAATGCAGGCACTAACAGATCTGTCCGAGCTACCGGAGTACGGAGAAGGTTACGGCAATGGCTATGGCGGCCAGGGAGCTCCCGTAGATAAAGACAACAACCCGGTATTTCATCAGCTCCCCGACAACTGGAAAGATGCCAAGTCAGACGGAGAACGATATCGCTGGGCATTGAATCAGGCGGGCGTCGTCTATCCTCCTCAAAAAATCTATACACAATATCTGTTTGCTCAATTTCTGCATGGCCAATTTGGCGTCCAGACCATGCAGCAATACGGAGCGGGATTGGTCGGTCGGCAACTTGAAGACAATGAAGACAATCCGGCCACGGGCAGATACGCCCTGACCTCTCTGAGTGACAGCGAAACGATTGCTCATCTAGCCACCGGAATGCAGCGGTTTGACCTTCCCAAAGAATTCAATTTTGTCCAAATCCTCAAGGGAATTGCTAATTCCAGCGACTCACAGCAAGCCGGCCACATCATCCAGGCCAGCACGACACTTTCGCAACTGTATCAAAACCGTCGCCAATACCCGAAAGCAGCCGAAGTACTACGTAGCGTCATCAAACGGTTTCCGCAGGTGACAAAGAATTACGGCATTCACAAGACGCTCGAAACCATCGTTGGTAACTGGGGAGCTTTCGACCCAATTTCCGGGCAAACGACGAATGAACAGAATGTCTTCACTTACAAATTTCGTAACGCAGACAAAGTCACTTTCACGGCCCATCGAATCGACGTTCCCAAATTGCTCGCGGATGTCAAAACGCACATTGATTTAAATCGAGCATCGGATGTCCAATACACGATCAATGACATCAGCAATTTGATGTATCACCAGAACGCCGCGCGTTATATCAACGAAAAGGTTACCGACTGGTCTGTCGACCTCGAACCCCGGGATCATCACTTCGACAAACGCATCACCGTGGAAGTCCCAATTAAGGCCACAGGAGCTTACAAAATCACGGCCAAAGTCGAAGGCGGAAACACCAGTTCTATTGTTTACTGGCTGAACAACACCACGATGGTGAAGATGGCCACCAATAACGGTCAAATGTTCTATCTCGCCGATTCCGTCAGCGGAGCTCCCTTGCCCAACACCAAACTGGATTTCTTTGGTTTCCGCCAAACGCGAACCAAAGAAGGAAAGATAAACAACATTGTTAAAAGGTTCGTCGAAACAGCAGACGACAATGGAATGGTCATCGTGGGCAAAGACCTCGCACCAACTAATCTGCAGTGGATTACGACGGCTCGAGACGGTGATGGTCGGTTTGCTTATTTGGGATTCCATGGCATCTGGTACGGTCAAATACACGATCAGCAGTACAAGCAGAGCAAGGTCTTTATCGTGACGGATCGCCCCGTCTATCGCCCCAACCAAACCGTCAAATCAAAATTCTGGTTACGTAAAGCACAGTATGACAAAGACGACGTCAGCCAATTCGCCAATATCTCTGCCTCGCTGGAACTCTATAATCCTCGTGGAGAAAAAGTACTCGGCAAAAACGTCAAAACGGACGAGTATGGCGGGTTCGAATTTGAATGGCAGGCCCCTGAAGATGCCATGCTCGGCGTCTATCGCTTCCATGTGTACGGCATCGGCTCTAATCAGGTTTCTGGCGGAAACACCTTCCGCATCGAAGAATACAAGAAACCGGAATACGAAGTAACCATCGAAGCTCCGGACAAACCCGTCGCTCTGGGAGAGGTTATTAAGGCCAAAGTCAGCGCTCGTTATTACTTTGGTGCTCCCGTGACCGAAGGAACTGTGAAAGTCACTATTCGTCGATACTCGCATAGTCAAAACTGGTATCCCTACCGTGCCTGGGATTGGTGTTTCGGTCCCGGATACTGGTGGTACTGTTACGACTACCCGTGGTATCCGGGCTGGCACAAATGGGTCGGCTGCGTGCGACCGTTTCCGTGGTGGTATGGTACACCCCACATACCTCCGGAACTCATAAGCCAGCAGGAAGTCGAGCTCAATGCTGACGGTACCGTTGAGCTGGAAATCGATTCGGCCATCGCCAAAGAACTGCACCCCAATTCCGATCATCGTTATGAAATCGTCGCCGAAGTGCGAGATCAATCCCGGCGTACGATCGTTGGTAACGGATCCGTACTTGCAACTCGCAAACCTTTTACAGTCTTCAGTTGGGTCGATCGGGGGTATTACCATTCCGGTGACACCATCCACGCCAGTTTTAACGCGAAGACGCTCGACAACCGGCCGGTTCAGGGCAAAGGGAAACTGCGTCTTCTCAAAATCAGTTACAACCGTGATAACGAACCGGTAGAACGAGTCGTGCAAACCTGGAATCTAAATACGGATGCTCAGGGACTGGCCAGCCAGCAAATCAAAGCCAAAGAGAGTGGTCAGTATCGCATCTCCTATGAAGTCGACGACGGAAACGGACACGTTATCGAAGGGGGATACATCTTCACCATCATCGGAGCGGGGTTCGATGGAGCGGGATTCCGCTATAGCGACCTGGAACTCGTTCCTGACAAAGCGGAATATCGCCCCGGTGACACAGTCAGACTTCAAATCAACACGAACCGTCGCAACAGTACGGTACTGTTATTTGTGCGTCCTTCTAACGGAGTTTATCTCCCACCTAAACGCATCAATCTGAAAGGCAAAAGCACAGTCGAAGAAATCACCGTCATCAAAAAGGACATGCCAAACTTTTATGTGGAAGCCGTCACGGTTGCCAATGGCCGAATTTTCCAAAGCACTAAGGAAATTGTGGTGCCACCGGAGAAACGAGTTATCAATGTGGAAGTGGAACCCTCCTCGGAGACATTCAAACCCAGCGAAAAAGGTACAGTCAAGGTTCGACTCACCGATCATGAAGGTGAACCCTTTGAAGGATCGACGATTGTCTCGATTTATGACAAGTCGGTGGAGTATATCTCCGGTGGAAGCAATATTCCCGGCATTCAGGAATTCTTCTGGAAATGGAGACGAAGTCACTATCCACGCCACGAATCCAATCTGCTTCGCTACTCTTACGAACGGGTTGCACCTGGCACCAATCAAATGGCCGTACTCGGCGTCTTTGGATACACGGTAGCCGAAGATATGAGTTTGCTTGGCAAAGACAAAGGCGATGCAAAATACCTGACCAAGAATAGCCGCTTCCGAAATCAAGACGCCTATCTTGCTCAGACCGCTCGCAAGAGCGCCATGATGGCTGGCATGCGAGAGGGCGGAGCGATGCCGGCTGCCGCGATGGAATCATCCTCGATGGTTGCCGAAGACGGTGCGTTGGCATTCGACATGGGCGAAGAAGTCGATGCAAATCAAATCGGCTTAGCAGACCCCACAGATAGCCAGGGGCTTCAAGGTGAGAACATGGAAGCGACGGTCCGCAAGAACTTTGCAGACACTGCTCTTTGGGTGGGCACGCTTTCAACTGACAAAGAAGGTTTCGCTGAAGTCGAATTTGAGATGCCTGAAAACCTCACGACCTGGAAGGTCAACGTGTGGGCAATGGGCCATGGCACCAATGTGGGCGAAGGGCATACCGAAGTGATTACTCGCAAGGACCTGATTGTCAGACTACAGGCTCCGCGATTCTTCACCGAGACCGACGAAGTTGTCATTTCCGCCAATGTCCACAACTACCTGGACACCCAAAAGGTTGTGACGACAAAACTATTAGTGGATGGCAAATACCTACTCGCCTTAGACGACGCCGAACGTGAAGTTAAAGTGGATGCAAACGGAGAAACTCGTGTCGACTGGGTCGTCAAAGTCCAGGGCGAAGGCGAAACCACCATTCAACTTCAGGCATTAACCGATGAGGAGTCCGATGCCGTTGAAATGTCCTTCCCTGTTTACGTCCATGGCATCCTAAAGACTGAATCGTGGGCAGGTACGATTCGACCTGATCAAAACGACGCAACACTTGCATTCCGCGTACCCGAGCAGCGTAAGCCCGAGCAATCGGTACTTGAAATCCGGTACTCTCCGACACTGGCAGCAGCCATGGTAGACGCGTTACCTTACATGCTCGCTTACCCTTACGGATGTACCGAACAAACGCTGAATCGCTTCCTACCTGCAGCCATCACGCAACAAACGCTGCTGAACATGGATCTGAACCTGGAAGACATTCGCAATAAACGTACCAACCTCAACGCTCAGGAAATTGGGGATGATCAGCAGCGAGCTCAACAATGGCGACGATTTGACAGCAACCCTGTTTTCAATCAGGCCGAGATGCAGAAAATTGTCCAGGCTGGTGTGACACGCCTTACCAACATGCAGAATCCGGATGGAGGCTGGGGTTGGTTTGGCGGAGGCCGACATTATAGTTATCCGCATACCACAGCCGTCGTCATTCACGGTTTCCAGGTCGCTCGTCAAAACGGCATTAAAGTGGACGCCAACGTACTCGCTCGCGGCATTAAGTGGTTAACCAATCACCAGGCTGCCGAAGTTTCCAAACTAAAGCGTGCCAACGCGAAAGCAAACCCTTACAAGCTTTATGCCGACAATCGCGATGCATTGATCTATATGATTCTGACTGAATCCGATGTCAACAATACCGAGATGCAGGATTTCCTCTATCGTGATCGCACCAAACTTAGTGTGTACGGAAATGTCGTCTTCGCCCTGGGACTCGAAACGGTTGATCACCAGGACCGTCTCACCATGGTCGTACGCAATATCGAGCAATACTTGATTCAAGATGAAGAAAATGAAACCGCTTACCTTGAATTACCGGCAGGTCATCACTGGTGGTACTGGTATGGTGACGAGATTGAAACAAATGCGTTTTACCTCAAACTATTGGCTCGAGTGAAACCACAGAGTCTGCAAGCCTCCCGGTTGGTGAAGTACTTACTCAACAATCGTAAACATGCCACTTACTGGAAGTCGACTCGCGACACGTCACTGTGTATCGAAGCGTTTTCAGAATATCTAAAGGCGACCGGCGAAGCGTCTCCGGACATGACGGTTGAAGTCTGGTTGGACGGTGAGAAGCACAAAGAAGTAGAAATTGATGCTTCCAATCTATTCTCGTTTGACAACAAGTTGATCCTCACAGGAGACGAAGTCACCTCGGGTGAACATACCGTAGAGATTCGTCGACAAGGAAAAGGTCCTGTTTACTTTAACGTCTACTCAACCAACTTCACCCTTGAGGACTTTATCGAGAAGGCCGGACTTGAAATTAAGGTTGAACGCTTGTATTACAAAGTCGTTGCCGACCATAAGGGCATGGACGTCGCCGGTAATCGTGGTCAGGTCGTCCAACAGAAAAACGAAAATTACAAACGGATCCCGTTAAGCACCGGCGATCAGGTTGAAAGCGGAGACATCATCGAAGTCGAACTGATCTTTGAGAGCAAGAACGATTACGAATACCTAATGTTCGAAGATCGCAAAGCTGCGGGCGTGGAACCGGTAGATGTACGAAGTGGTTGGGTCTACTCAGGACTGAGCGCCTATCGTGAAATGCGGGATGAAAGTGTCAATTACTTCCTGCATCGTATTAGTCGGGGTAAACATAGTTTCACTTATCAGGTCCGAGCAGAGATTCCGGGAAAATTCTCAGCTCTGCCAACCATTGGCTACGCCATGTACGCTCCTGAATTGCGGGCTAACAGCGACGAAATCAAAATCGAAATCATCGACAAATAAGAATACGGCACGCCTCTTCCGAAAGTGTGCCGCATTCTTATGAGCTTCATGGCAATGTTGCCTGTTAGTCGTCTAGCAGTTCAACAGCGGCAAACGTTCGGCCTTCGAGCATGGCTAGACTCGCTCCTCCGCCTGTACTGACATGCGAAACCTGGTCGGCAAATCCGAGCTGCTGAATTGCCGCGGCACTATCCCCGCCGCCGATAATGCTTGTTGCATCGCTGGCAGCGATCGCTTCGGCAACCCGCTGAGTGCCGGCATCGAACGGAGGCATTTCGCAAACCCCCATGGGCCCATTCCAAACGACCACTTTGGCATCAGCCAGAATAGCTGCATACGTTTCAGCTGTTTCGGGCCCAATATCCAGCCCTTCAAACTCATCAGCGATTTCTCCGAAAGCAACGACTTGCTTGTTACAATCGGCACTAAAATCATCTCCACAATGTGTGTCCGTTGGTAAGACCAGCTTGTCACCTCCTTTGGCAATCAATTCAGCGGCCAACTCCACTTTATCCGGCTCGACCAAACTCTTACCCACGCTGCCACCTTTAGCTAATGCAAAGGTATAGGCCATGGCACCCCCGATAAGAACTTTATCGCAAATCCCCAACAGGTTGTTAATCACAGTGATCTTATCTGACACCTTCGCTCCACCCAGAATTGCTACAAACGGACGTTCTGGATTTCCGATGGCATCGGAGAGGTATTGTATTTCTTTAGCGACTAAGAATCCGACCACACGAGGTTTACCTTCCATCGCCTGAGCAACGGCCACCATACTCGCATCAGTACGGTGACACGTGCCAAATGCATCGTTGCAATAAATGTCTCCAAAGCTGGCTAACTTCGCTGCAAATTCGGTGCAACCTGCTTTCTCACCTTCATTGAAACGAAGATTTTCCAAAACAACCACGTCACCTTCTGCCAACGCTGTCACTCTGGATTGAGCATCTTCGCCGACTGTATCTGTCGCCATGGTCACGGAAGTCCCCAGCAATTCACCTAATCGCTTCGCAGCAGGATTAAGGCTGAACTTTCCATCATTTTCGTCTCCCTTTGGACGCCCTAAATGGCTCATCAGCACAACACGTCCCCCTCGATCAAGAACGGATTTAATGGATGGCAATGCCATTTGAATGCGGCGATCATCGGTAATCTCCAGAGATTCATTAAGTGGCACATTAAAGTCCACTCGCATTAAAACTGCCTTTCCGGAGACTTCCACCTGATCAATTGATTTCTTGGCCATGACTCTGTTTTCTTCCTAATCGAATCTGAGTTCTTAGTTGTTTGTACGTCTTATTTTGAAGGCAATCTAAGTGATTGAAAAGTGGTCAGTCCCAGGGGATCTCCGATTGCTTTGCAAGAATCAAAATTAACTTTGCCTTGAACCACCAAAACACGGTACATTGCAATCGCTCGGGGATACATGCTTGGAATAATTCGGAGGAAGATCTTTCGTGACGGACAACATGAACTGGTGGCTTTGGGTCCCGGCAATCCTGGGAGTGCTTTTACTGGCCATTGCGATTCGAGACGTAACTCAAAAGAAACACACGATCCTAAGAAATTTCCCGGTCATCGGTCGGTTACGATACTGGCTGGAAACAATCGGCCCGGAATTAAGACAATATATTGTCACCAGTAATAACGAAGAACGCCCATTTTCTCGTGACCAGCGTCGCTGGGTTTATGCATCCGCCAAGTTACAAAACAATTACTTTGGATTTGGAACGGATAAAGACATCGAATTGACGCCCAATCATCTGGTCATCAAACACTCTGCCTTTCCTATTTCATCACTTCACAAATCCGAACCTGGTTATGATCCCAAGCATTCCATTCCCGCCGCCAAAGTGCTAGGACGCTTCCGGAATCGCAAACACCAGTTTCGCCCGGCGTCGATCGTCAATCTCTCTGCCATGAGCTACGGATCCCTTAGCGCCACCGCCGTGGAGTCCATCAATCGGGGATGCGGCCAGGCGGACTGTTTACATAACACCGGCGAGGGCGGCATTAGTCCCTTTCACATGAAGGGGGGAAAGCTGATCTGGCAACTTGGTACCGGTTATTTTGGTGCTCGTGCAGATGATGGTGGTTTTTGTGAAGAGAAATTCAAAGCCACGCTGGAGCAAGCCGAAGGCATGGTTAAAGCGATCGAAATAAAATTCAGCCAGGGTGCCAAACCGGGGTTAGGTGGGATGCTCCCCGGCCCGAAAGTCACTCCGGAAATTGCCCGTATCCGGGGTATCCCCATTGGCAAAGACTGTGCCAGCCCGGCTTTTCATTCTGCATTTTCCAGCGCTGACGAAATGCTCGACTTTGTAGAAAGACTCGCCGACCTCAGTGGCTTACCGATCGGTATAAAAAGTGCCGTTGGAGAAATGAGTTTTTGGGACGAGTTGATTGCGTTAATGGGGTCTGGCAATCGAGCCGTCGACTTCATTGCTATCGACGGTGCTGAAGGTGGTACAGGCGCTGCACCATTAACCTTCTCAGACCATGTCGCCCTGCCGTTTAAGCTTGGGTTTACACGCGTCTTTAAACGATTTGAAGAAGCTGGCTTAGCCGATAAAATCTTCTTCATGGGCTCCGGCAAACTTGGATTCCCGGAAACCGGACTGTTGGCATTATCGCTCGGCTGCGACGCACTGAGTATCGCACGGGAACCGATGCTGGCCATCGGCTGTATTCAGGCTCAGAAATGTCACTCCGGCCATTGCCCAACAGGAGTGGCAACTCAGAGTAAGTGGCTCATGCGGGGACTCGACCCGACTCTTAAATCCAACCGTCTGGCCAACTATCTGATCATACTCCGTAAGGAGATCATGCAGCTTACACACGCCTGCGGATTTGAACATCCGGCCCAAATAACTCCCAGCCAATTTGAAATAGCCGATGACAAATTCGGTTCGCAGAATGTGGCTGACGTTTTCGAATATGAAGACGACTGGGGGCACCCGTCCCAATACGACATCGATGCCGTATTAGACGTCATGCACAATGCCGAAGAGGCCAGACGCACAGCGTAGGTTTATTCCGGGTGAGTAATCTTCAGGTTAAGCTCACCAAGCTGCTTCACTTCCACATCGCCGGGAGCACCCGTCATCAGATCCGATGCCTTCTGAGTCTTCGGAAATGCAATGACATCACGGATGTTATCCAAGTCACCAAACAACATCACACATCGATCGATTCCCAGAGCGATTCCACCATGAGGAGGAGCACCGAACTGCAACGCTTCAAGCAGGAATCCAAATCGATCGGCCGCGGTTTCTTCGTCGATCCCCAGTAATTCAAACACTCGAGCCTGTTCAGCCTGATCATGAATTCGAATCGTACCACCACCAGCTTCATAACCGTTAATGACCAGATCGTAAGCAACAGCTCGTGCTTCACCCGGTGCCGAATCCAACAATGAAATATCCTGTGGACGGGGAGCCGTGAAAGGATGATGCATCGCTACCCAGCGGTCTTCCTGATCGTCAAACTCAAACATCGGGAACTCAACCACCCAGGAAAAATGCATATCCTGTGGATCATATAGTTTGAGCTCAGCGCCGAGTCGCTTACGCAGAGCAGATAAGGCTTTACAGCTTACTTCATAAGTGTCTGCAATGAAGAACATGATGTCCCCCACTTCGGCCCCCATCCGTTCTCCAAACTCCGCCAGTAATTCATCTGCAAAGTTTTTGGAAATTGGCGACCATAGTGATCCATCTTCTTCCACGCGGAACCAGGCCAATCCCTTTGCTCCGAAATCCTGCTTAACCCATTCGGTCATACCGTCGATGTCTTTACGGGAATAATTCCCTGCTGCGCCTTTAGCATTAATACCTCGAACCACTCCGCCCGACTCAACCGCTCCGGAAAAGACGCGAAACTCAGCTTTGGCCGCCAAATCTGAACAGTTAATCAGCTCCATTCCAAACCGCAGATCCGGAGCATCAGAACCGAATCGCTCCATCGCTTCGTCATAGGTCATACGCGGCAAGGGTAATTGCAAATCGATTCCTTTGAGGTCTTTGGCCATCTGTTGCATCAACCCATCGATCATGCCGATGACATCATCCTGATCAACAAACGACATTTCCACATCGAGTTGCGTAAACTCAGGCTGCCGATCCGCTCGCAAATCCTCGTCGCGAAAACAACGAGCCACTTGAACGTAGCGGTCATATCCGGCAACCATCATGATTTGCTTATAGAGCTGGGGAGACTGAGGCAACGCATAAAACTGCCCATGGTGGACGCGACTGGGCACTAAATAATCCCGGGCACCTTCCGGAGTACTGCGACCCAGAATGGGTGTCTCCACATCGATAAAATCATGTGTTTCGAAATAGTCCCGCATCATTTTAATAATGCTACTACGCAGGATTAAAGTCTCCTGCATCTCTTTGCGACGCAAATCAAGGTATCGATACTTCAGGCGTAAGTCTTCGCCTGGCAACTCCTGCTGAGAAGGTGTAAAGGGAGGAGTTTGACTCTTGTTGAACACCTGAAGTTCGGTCACACGCAATTCAACCTGACCGGTCGGCAGCTTATCATTGATCGTCCCTTCCGGGCGTTCGGCAATTTTTCCAATTACCTGAATCACATCTTCATTCCGAAGTGCGCTTCCATCATCCACCAAGCCGCTTTCGGGACCAAAAACTATTTGTGTCTTACCGTAGCGGTCGCGCAAGTCAATAAAAACCGCACCACCGTGATCTCGAGAACTATCCACCCAGCCACACAAAGTGACTTGCTGATCAATATTCTCTGCTCTTAATTCGCCGCAGGTATGAGTACGAAACACCATGTTTTCCTTTAATCGTTCAATAATCAGCAACTTACAGAGGGCATGCTCAACCTCTAGCCAAACCGCTATTCTACTTAGAGAATCTAATCTGCAAAAGATAGCATTAAGTGGACGTTGTCTGCTGATCTGCCAGAACTAACACTTCGTCCACAATTGACTCCGGAGACTTGCTATCTGTCATTTCAACCTGTTTACATTCGGGAAATCCCCGGAACCACGTTTCCTGCCTGCGGGCAAACCGGCGAGTATGAAAGATGACCTGCTCCATGGTTTCTTCCAAATTGCGACCTCCCTGCAAATGCTCTACCACTTCACGATAGCCCACTGCCTGCAATGCCGTCCTACCGAGCTCGTTATAGGACTCCAATAACGTCTGGACTTCATTCACTAACCCCTCTTCAAACATTTCGGTTACACGCTCTTCAATGCGTTGATGAAGCGTTTCACGAGGCCAGCACAATTGAAATACAAATTGTTTATTGACGGAAGTTTGGTTCTCAAATTCCTGCTGCTGATGGCTTATCGGTTGTCCGGTCAGGTGATAAACCTCCAAAGCCCGGGTCACGCGTCGGATATCGTTGGGATGAAATTTATGAGCGGATAGCGGATCGACCTGAGCCAATTGCCGGTGAATTGCCTCCTTACCATGCAAAGCAACTTGTGCTTCCACCTGTTTACGAAATTCCCAATCGGCTTCAGGCCCACCAAAAATCCCACGCAACAGGACTTTCAAATACATCGGTGTCCCACCAACAAACAACGCTCGATGCCCACGCTGGTGGATTTCTTCAACAATGGAATGGGCTCGAGTCAGATACTCGGCAACACTAAAGGACTCGTTCGGATCCAAAATGTCGATCATATGGTGCTTCACTCGCTGCCGCTCGGCAAGTGTCGGCTTTGCCGTGCCGATATTCATCCCCCGATAGATCGCCATCGAATCAAGCGAGATTATTTCAGCGTCGATTCTTTCAGCCAAAAGGAGTGCGGTGCGAGTCTTCCCACTTGCGGTTGGACCAGTCAGGAACCAGCAATCATCGTGGATTGCAGTAATCGGCCGGCTCTCTGACTCCGTCATAATTGATACAACTCCACAAATTGACCCAAAATTGCCGTTCTACACCAGACTCTTTGCGCTCCAAACTTACATGGCGATTGTCAGTTTTGGGAACCGAGTCTACGATAAAACCTTACTAATAAACACGTTATTTCATCGTGGTTTCAATTCCATCTCCTGTAAAGGGGAAAGAATCCATTGAACGAAGCATCCCAGATATTACATCAACTCATGGCGGTCATTGAAGACCGTCGCAAGAATCCTCCTGAGAAATCTTATACCACTAAACTATTTGAAGGCGGTAATGCTCTGATCGGCAAGAAGATTATGGAGGAGGCCGGGGAAGTTGTGGAAGCAGCGGATGAACACGGGCAGGAAGGTCGAGAGCATCTCATTTACGAAGCTGCTGACCTCGTATACCACTTAATGGTATTGCTTGGCTTTCACGAGATTAAACTCAGTGAAGTCGAAGCTGAACTCGGACGACGATTCGGAGTTTCCGGGATCGATGAAAAAGCTGCTCGAAACACATAAACCACTTAAACTCTTTTGCCCAACAACAAAGACGAATTCATGAGTAACCTGCGAATTGGATTACCTAGCAAAGGTCGCCTGTCAGAACTGGCCAGTGAACTGCTGAAGGAAGCGGGGATCAAATTCCGTCGGCAGAATCGATCTCTTTTTGCCAAAGTGTCCGACCTGCCTATCGAAATCATTTTCTTACGTACCGATGACATCCCCGTGCTTTGTGCTGAAGGTGCGATCGACATGGGAATCACCGGTTCCGACTTAGTCGCTGAAGCCCAAGCCGACGTCGAGACTCGATTGTCTTTGGGAGTCGGTAAATGCCGGCTAGCTGTCTGCGTACCAGACACGATGGAAATCAACGATCCCTCCGAACTAAACGGCCTAAGAATTGCCACCAGTTTTACCAATGTCACCAAAGACTACCTGCGGCAACACAATGCGGACGCACATGTTGTACCACTTACTGGCTCGGTCGAGATCATGATTACACTCGGAATCGCAGATGCCATTGTGGATTTAGTCGAAACCGGCTCCACATTAGCTGCTAATCGTCTCAAGATTTCACATGAAATCGGGAATTACGAAACAATCCTTGTACAGAACAAGCAAAAGCAACATTCCGAATTGGCTGACCGTATCGTACGTCGTCTTGAGGGTGTCGTGATCGCACGTAAGTATTCTCTACTCGAATACAACATTCCTAGGGATCGACTGGCCGATGCCGAGGAAATCACACCGGGATTCAAATCGCCAACCATTACATCTCTAGAAGATAGGAACTGGTGTGCTGTCCGCGTCATGGTAAAGACCAAACAGGTTACTTCCGTGATGGATCAACTCGAAGAGCTTGGTGCCTCGGCGATTCTGGAAACCCCCATCAACAACTGCCGACTATAAAGAGACAAGCCTGGCATCTGGAAGCTGTGTCAACAACAGTTCTACAGAGAGCGACTGTACGGATTGCTCCAACTCAACAGCCAGCAAATCTGAGACTGCGCCGGGGCCAATAAATCCGTGACTCTGCTCAATCCCTAATGCATAGGCGGCATGCATCGTAACCATCTTCAGCAATTCTTGGGCATCAACTTGCGGGAATTGAGTGCGGACGAGGGCCACTTCTCCAGTCAAAGCCAAGTTTGGATTGGACGCTCGTGAATCCGTACCTAGACAAACTCTGACACCCTGTGCCAGCATTTCCTCTAAGGGGTAAGGATCATGACCAAAATAGTGATGCGTCCTCGGACAATAACAGACACTCAAACGATCTCCGGCGTTCCCGATATACTGTATCGTGTCACTATCTAAATAATTGCCATGAACAATGATTGCACGCCACGACGTTGCCAACGATTCTACATACTCTGTCAACGAACTGTTAAGTGTGATAGCAGAGTCGTCCCACATACCAATGCGATTCAGCATTTCCCGCAACGGCCCGGAGCGTTCTGTGATCAGCTCACATTCTTCCTTGGTTTCGGCCAGGTGCATGGCACAAACGCACTCTAGCTCCCGACTGAGCCGACAGAGTTCCGTGAGTTGTTTTTGATGCACGGTATAGGGAGCGTGAGGGCTAATCCCGGCCTTAACACCTGCACTCTGAGCCTGCAGGACATAATCTCTTGTGTCTTGAGTTACCTCCTCAATCCTGTCAGCAGAAAAATTGATCACTTCACGCAGCGAGACCAGACAGGCCGTTGAAGCCTGATAGGCTGGCAATAACTCGCCATTGGTAGTAATTTCTCCCAGTGCCAGTACTCCATCTTCCTGCGATTCCGAAATCCCGGATCGAATCGCCTGCTTCAACAGGGCTGAATCGTTCTGGAGTTGAGAACGTCTATAACCAACCACTGCTGAAATCCAATGATCGAAACTCTGTTCAGGATTTCCGACAGGCTGAGTCAGCTCGCTAAACTCCAAATGAGTATGTGCGTTCACGAGTCCCGGAACGAGAGCAATATCCCCTAGATCTATTACGGACTCGCCTGCGGCCACAGACGTGGTTAGCTCCGTCACCTTTCCCTTGTCTGTTCGCAGGAAACCGTTTTCCAACGGTTTGCCATTCACTGGAACAATCCAACGCGCTCGGTAAGTCTTAGCCATAGACACCCTGTGGCGACTCGGACTCCGGAACCGGATCTACATCATGGGATTTTGTGATTTTATGGAGTATCACCAGCAGGACGATTGCCACTAATGCTCCGATAACCGCAACGGCCGGAGAATAGATTTTGCCACCATTGTGGTCTATCAATAGACCAGAAATGGCATCAGCCGTACCTTCACGACTCAAGATCACCGTAATACCGTTATGCAGGATATGCATGATGATTGTCGGAATCAGACTACCACATCGTACAGCAACATATCCAAGTAGAATTCCAATCACAAAGGCATTAAGAGACTGCTGCAAGATTCCGTGAGTAATACCGAAAAATGCTGCCGAGACGAAGATCGCGGAGGAAGGTCTGGCATCTTTCTCTAATCCCGTTAAGATAATCCCACGAAACGCCAATTCTTCGAACACACCAGGAACAAACGCAATAGCGATCAACATCGCATACAACGGTGCAGTTCCCAACATTTGCTCCAAACCTGCCGTTGCGGCCTTCATGCCGGGGTTGATCGGATAAAGATACTGGATCGCTTCGCCGAGCCAGATCACCGACGGATGAAGTAAAAAGGGAAGGACGATGGCTATCCCCAGAATGCTCAACGATGGCATTTTCAACCGCAACGCGCTGGCAGGAGAGCGAGTCAACAAGCACGCTACCAGGATGGCAGGGACACCAACGGTCAACACGAGCGACAAACTATTGTCGAAAACAAAATCTTGATACGTTTCGGGCGTCGTTGCTGAGGCACTGGCAATGTATCGCAACATCAGGATTGAAATCGCAGCAAAGATAGCCATTCCGCCGGTAGGAAGAATGGGCTTATTCCGGAAAAGTTGCCTCACCCACAGACGAATATCCCATTTCTCACTCTCACGAAACAACACTGCTTCACTATTAAACTGAAAGGTTGCCCAACGCACAGTGAGATAACAACAAAAGGCACTACTTGCCATCACTGGAATTGCAAATCGCAGAGCGACATCAAACTGGGACTCAACAAGATTGCGTAGCAGCAATGCAGAGCCAGCCACCGGAATCAGGCTCGTTCCTAAATCCAATTCGACATTGGGCATAACACTGATCATTGAGAGTGGCAGGGCCAACATTAACAGCGGCATCATATAGTATTGCCCTTCCTTGCTACTACGAGCGAAGGTTGCAGCCGCCAGTGCCAACGCACTAAACATGGCGACCAAAGGAATGAGCACAACGAGACTCCACAAGATACTCCATCCGGGAAACACTCCAAGTTTGGCATGTAAGTCACTGCCTACTGGCATGACTTTGGAAATCATAAAAACGCCGGTAAAGGCGATTGCCACCAGATTGGCCAACGATGTTGCAAAGCTGAAGCACATGACCGTCAATAATTTGCCTGTGACGATTTCGACTCGCTTCGCCGGCCCACAAAGCAGCGTCTCCAACGTGCCACGTTCTTTTTCGCCTGCACACAGATCCACGGCAGGATAAAACGCTCCTGACAGCGTCCAGAGCAATAACATGATTGGAATCATACTGGCCCAAAACTCGGCGGCCTGACTCTCCTCCGGAGCAATATCGTCTAACTGAAGCGCTATAGGCGTGGCAACTCCGGAGGGAAGATTCCCCAATTCAAACAACGTATCACGCACTCGTTCTTCCCAATGTTCCAGCAGATTGGAAATTCTGGCTCGAGCAATCTTCGATTTATCTGCAACCGAGTTATAAACAATAACCGGCCCTGGAATCTCGGACGGATCAAGTTTCTCTAGCTCCTCTCTTGCAGACCTGCCACTCTCCACTGCTGCCTTCAAATACTGCAAGTATTCGTGGAACTGTGGTGACAATATCAAAGCGGCATCAAATTCTTTGCTATCTAGACGTTGCTGTAGGGACTGTTGAACTCCATCCACAGTCGCATGTTCCGGAAACTCTTCGGCAACAACACTCAAGAGAGCATCGGGCAACTGGAGTTCTCCATCCAGCACTGCTGACGTGGGATCGTGTTGAATCAACTCCGGAAATTCGGAGAAGGAATACTGACCCACAAAGACAACTTTGCTCGAATTCTCAGTCACAAACTGAGCGACCTGCATCATCACCAGTCCCAAAACGGGATAAATCATCACGGGCAGCAGAACGGTTGTGAAGATAGTTCGCCGGTCACGTAGTTGTCCCAGCAACTCGCGAATAAAAAGTTTCCTGACGTTGAACCAATTCATACAACACCTTCAGCCGCAGACTGCTGATCCATCAGTTCAAAAAACACATCTTCCAAATCATCTTGCATATACTTCTCGCGTAATTGCTGTTGCGTCCCTTCACATAAGATCTTCCCATTGTGCATGATCGCAATTTGGTCACAGACGCGTTCAACTTCACGCATATGATGCGTCGAGTAAAGAATACACTTACCCTGCTCCTTTAATTCCAGCACGGTGTCCTGCAGGGAACGTCCAACTAACACATCGAGGCCAACCGTCGCTTCGTCAAAGATCAAAACCGGAGGATTATGAATGATGGCCCGAGCGATCGAAACTTTCTGTTTCATACCGGTCGACATCTTGCCACCGGAAACTTCCAGAAATTCGGTCATCTGCAACTGCTGGTAGACTAATTGGGCTCGTTGTTGCAGAGCTTCTTCCGGCATCCCGTGCAAACGTCCAAAAAACTCGACCATTTCACGAGCGGACATACGGTCATAATTGGAAGTGTTATTGGAAACGAATCCAATATTTCGACGAACCTGCTCAGCCTGCGTCTCCACATCAAAGCCAGCAATGGTTGCTCGGCCTGACGTAGGTTTCAACAGCGTTGCGAGTGTCCGCAGGACGGTGGTTTTACCTGCTCCGTTTGGCCCGAGCAGACCAAAGATCTGTCCCGGTTCACACCGAAAACTCACGCCATCAACAGCTTTAACTTCGTCAAACTCCAGATCCGGATAGCTTTTACGTAGATTCTCAACGACGATCATGAAATCATCCGTTCTGTAATGGGATTCAACTCGCGACTATGTCGACAATTGAACCAAAGGAGCTTGCTGTTGTTCGACTCGTCGTTGAATCCATTCGCGATTGGCTTCGACTGCCCGTTTTTCATGGCTTTGATCCATTAACTCGTAATGGACGTTTCGTTGGCGAGGAGTAAATCCCAATTCTGAGATAGAATCACGAATCTGATCTAACGTCAGATAGTGCACGGTCCCGGCTTCAGCCACAACATTCTCTTCAATCATCAGGCTGCCCATATCATTCGCTCCGTAAAGCAATGCTAGCTGCCCAATCTTTAATCCCTGTGTGACCCAACTCGATTGAATATTAGGGACATTGTCGAGGTAGAGACGCGAAATGGCCTGGACTTTCAGATACTCGTAGGAACCCAAAGGCTGGATGTCGGATAAAGGGGTATTGTCCGGCTGAAATGTCCAGGAAATAAAGGCTGTGAAACCGCCTGTTTCATCCTGCAATTGTCGAATACGATCCATATGTTCGATGCGTTCTTCCAGCGTTTCAATATGTCCATACATCATCGTGGCGCTTGAATGGCCACCCATCTGATGCCAAGTCCGCATCACATTCAACCAGTTGTCACTATCGACTTTCCCGCGAGTAATCCCATCGCGTACCCGATCCACCAGAATTTCGGCTCCTCCACCAGGAATACTACCAAGCCCGGCCGCTTTCAGGCGAGTGAGTACTTCTTCGATGGAGATACGGTTCAGTTTTGTAAAGTGATATAACTCCGGAGGACTAAACCCGTGGATATTTACCTGAGGAAACCGTG
>CETM01081425.1_pt1 | contig 19593 bp, 27 predicted proteins | sample 361451 | NCBI WGS metagenome assembly CETM01 (sample SAMEA2622690, study PRJEB7988) | marine metagenome | isolation source: saline water (ENVO:00002010), including
AATATGGAAAAGTTAAGATATTCGGAAATATTTTATTCCGTGCAAGGCGAAGGTCGTTTTGTAGGAGTACCTAGTGTGTTCTTTAGGGTGTTTGGTTGCAACTTCAACTGCCACGGATTTGGTCAAGGCAGAGACAAAAGCAAATGGTTGAAACCAGAAGAGATGCCTTACATGACACAGGATTTGAAAGATGTAAAACACGTAAGAGATTTGCCTGTAGTAGAGATAGGTTGTGATGCCAGTGCCAGTTGGGCGGCGAGGTATAAACATCTTGTTGCTTGGGATAGTGTGGAAGAAATTGCAGTAAAGGTCAAAGAATATACTCCAAACAACAAATGGACAAACGATAATGGTTCGGACATACATTTTATTATAACAGGCGGTGAACCAATGCTTTGGCAAAGGGAAACACAACAACTATTGAGACAACCAGAATTTACAGATTTAAAAAACCTAACTATCGAAACAAACTGCACACAACCATTCAAAGCAGACTTCCAAAGATTTTTACAAGGATTGGTGCATGGCGACTTTACCAAAGAACCTGTACACATAACTTGGTCCACTTCTCCAAAATTGTCAATATCAGGAGAACACTGGGCAAAAGCAATTAAAGGAGAAGTAGCACAACAATATGCAAATATACCAAACAGTCATCTCTATTTTAAATTTGTGATACAAGACGAACAAGATTTGGAAGAAGTAGAAATGGCTAGAGAAGAATACAAAAAGTTTGGTGTTGAGGCTGACATTTACTTGATGGCCGTTGGTGCAACTGTGGAAGGACAGGCAAAAACTTCCAAGCAAGTGGCAGATGTGGCATTACAAAATGGTTACAAATACTCACCAAGACTGCACGTTGATTTGTTTGGTAATAAATGGGGAACATAGGTAGACTTATGTCCAAAAATAAGGTATAATATTATTATGAAGGTAAAGAAAACAACAAAAAGCACAGCAAAGAAAAAAACAAAGGATTCAAAAAGCGAAGAGCCATGGGTAAAAGTTCTTAACTTAAATGTTAATCCTGAAAATCCAAGAAACGGTTTTTTTGAACTTGACTGGAATGATGAGTTTGTTAATATGTTGAAACAAAGTGGATATCTTGGAGAAAGCCAAGAAGAAATTGTGGACAGATGGTTCCAAACACTTTGTAGAACAATAGGAAACGAGCAAGGCATAGACGTTACTGGATCTGGTTATGTTCAAATAAACAGAAGAGACGACGGCAAAACGGAGATATCTTAATGGGATATTTTTTACTTGGAGTTTTGATTGGTTGGATGGTGCCACGTCCTAAATTTATAGGTAGAGCAGAGGCGGCCATATGGTCACCTATCAAGAAGAAACTTCCAAAGTTCACACAAAACTGGTGGGGTTAATTTGACACACATATTAGTAGACACGGCAAATACTTTTTTCCGTGCTAGGCACGTTATTAGAGGTGACACTAGCGAAAAAATAGGTATGGCTATACACATCACAATGAATTCTATCAAAAAAGCATGGCAAGACTTTGAAGGCAGTCATGTTATATTCTGTTTAGAGGGTAGAAGTTGGCGTAAAGACCATTACGCACCATACAAAAGAAACAGAAAAGAAACTATTGAAGCAATGAGTCCAAAAGAAAAAGAAGAAAACGAAGTATTTTGGGAGTGTTACGATGACTTTGTTGACTTTGTAAAGACTAAAACTAATTGCACAGTATTACAGAACCCTAGATGTGAGGCTGACGACCTTATTGCAAGATGGATAGATAAACATCCTGACAACAAACACGTAATTTTAAGCACAGATAAAGATTTAAACCAATTAGTAAACAAGAACGTCAAGCAATACAATGGAGTTACAGAGCAAACTATAACACACGAAGGCTATTTTGATAAAAAAGGAGAACCTGTAATAGACAAAAAAACAAAAGCACCGAAACCTGCACCAAATCCAGAATGGATTGTGTTTGAAAAAAGTATGCGTGGTGATCCAAGTGATAATATTTTCAGTGCATATCCAGGTGTAAGAACAAAAGGTACAAAAAACAAAATAGGTTTGACAGAAGCATTTGCAGATAGACAGCAAAAAGGATACACGTGGAACAACCTAATGTTATCTAAATGGCTTGACCATGAGGGCAATGAACACAGAGTATTAGAGGACTATGAAAGAAATAAATTGCTTGTGGATCTTCATGCACAACCAGAACCCATCGTTGAAGAGATGGATCAAACAATTTCAAATGCAACAACAGAAGCAAAATCAATACCACAAGTTGGAATCAGATTTATGAAATTTTGTGCCAAGTATGATTTAAATAGAATTAGTGAGCAGGCACAACTTTATGTAGAGCCGTTCAATGCGAGGTTGGTAGCATGACAGTAAGAGCAAAAACATTAGTCAAAGACAAGTTCTGGATAGTAGAAGAGAACGGACAAAAACTTGGTACACTGCAAAAGAAAGATGACAACGGATGGATCTTCTTAAGCAAGAAAGATAAACAGAGACAGGTGTTTCACACACATGAAAGTTTGGTTACCCGTTTTGGATTCAATATACTAGAACAAAATACAGAAGAAGAAACTCCTATCGACGCACCAACTGAATTTGATGTGCATGGTTACCCTTGTTCACAACAACCTTTCAACCCAATGTTTGATGTACAGAAGCAACTACCAATATACACAAAGACTCCAAAGTCTAAAAGTTTATTTTGTTCGGGATTTTACATAATTTGTTTTGAAAAGGGATGGAGAAAAGCATACTGTCCGAAACTAATTACTTTACAAAGGTATCCTTATAAAGGACCTATAAAAACAAAACTAGAAATGCAACAGGTATTAAACAATGCAGTCAAAGAATTCCAAGATTCAAACCAAACCCATTGAAGATCTCATAGGCAGAATACGTGCTTTGAAACAATCAAACGCACCTGACTTGAGGATATCCAAAAGAGAAGCAGAGCAACTGGCAGATTCATTGACACAGGTGTTGGCCAGATTGGTTCACGTGCAAGACGAAATCATAGACGCTCTAAAAACGGCTCAACAGGCTTCAACGGTCAACATAGAAATGGACGGCGGGGAGTTCGATTCGAAGTAGGCTATTAAATTTATGGTAAATACAACTATAAATTATGAGCAGACCGAAACCAAAAGTCATACTAGAATTCTCCAACAAAACGACATATAAGTTGGACCAAGTCCTTGCGGCAGAAGGCATATGGGCGGTATTCTACGATGGCAAACCAATCAACTTGAAATCATCCAGTTTGGTGGCAAACTACCCAGGACCAAAGTACAAAAAAGTATCCTTTAGTAACCCTGGTCATGCTGAAAATTTAGCAAAGAAATTGAACGCACAACACAAGACAGATAAGTTTGGCGTTTACCTATTAAAATCCGGCGACAAATTTTCTAGATAATTATTAGTATGGACGTAAAGACGGCATACACTCGAACCTTCCTGATGCTCAAAGAACAACCCCTGCACGAAGAAAGTATCAAGACCGCCTACTTTACGTGGTGGCAAAATGTTCGGGAGAACTATGAGTCAAGATCGCTCAGATTAACCAAATTGGGATTGGAATGGGTACAAGGCTGTGATATAAAAGTGTACACGATAAAGTTTCCAGCAAAAATAGTGTTTACTCCACAAACATACCTTTGGTTGGATGAATTTGTTGATTGCCCATATTTTGTTGATAAGAAACAGATACTAGTATCCACCGAAAAAATGGCCCTACAACTAATGATGTTTGCTGGAGATGTCACAAAATACGGACTTGCTAGAGCAATGAGCAAGGCAGACGAGCAAAAAGACCAGTAAAATAGCGGTTTTTTATCCACATTTACCAGGTTGACGTTTAACACATTTCTGCTATAATGGTATTATAAACATTTTAAACAGGAGTGTACAAAATGGCAAGATCCAGAAAAGACAAAGAAGCAGTAGTAGGCAGTCAGAATAGAACTGTCACACCAAATGAGGCAAGGTCAGCCTTAGAACATTGTATTGAATTACAAAGACCTATAATGATGTGGGGTGCACCAGGTATTGGTAAATCCGACCTAGTAGGACAAATAGGTAAATCACAAAATAGAGATGTTATAGATATTAGACTTCCTTTATGGGAGCCTACAGATATCAAAGGTATTCCTTATTACAATTCCCAAGAAAACAATATGGTTTGGGCAAGTCCGGCAGAACTGCCAACTGATCCCAAGTCTAATGCTATTGTGTTCTTGGACGAGTTAAATTCGGCGGCGCCGGCAGTACAGGCCGCGGCTTATCAATTAATTTTAAACAGAAGAGTAGGACAATACAAACTACCAGAAGGTGTTGCAATAGTGGCCGCTGGTAATAGAGATAGTGACAAAGGTGTCACTTACAGAATGCCTGCTCCTTTGGCAAATAGATTTGTTCACATTGAATTAAGAGTCGACTACGACGATTGGATGGAATGGGCAACACATAATAAAATACATCCTGACGTAGTAGGTTATGTGACATTTGCAAAACAAGATTTATATGATTTTGATCCTAGAGGATCAAGCAGATCTTTCGCAACTCCAAGATCATGGAGTTTCGTAAGCCAACTTCTATCAGATGACCTGCCAGAAAGTACGCTCACTGACCTCGTTGCAGGTTGCGTAGGAGAAGGCCTGGCCGTTAAGTTTATGAATCATCGTAAGGTTAGCGGTCAGTTACCTAATCCATCTGATATATTGAGCGGTAAGATTAAAGATCTTAAATGTAAAGAAATATCAGCGATGTATTCTTTGACTGTGTCATTGTGTTATGAATTACAACAGGCACACGAAAAGAAAACAAAAAACTGGAACGAACAAGCAGATAGGTTTTTCCACTACATGATGGACAACTTTGAAACTGAACTTGTTGTTATGGGTGCCAAGATTGCACTTACGAATTACAAACTTCCGTTCGATCCTAGCAAGTTGAAATCATTTGATAGGTTCCATAAGAAGTTTGGCAAGTATGTCATAACTGCTATGGATTCTAAATAATGAGTGATCAACCACAATTATTTGAGACCGAAGATCAATACGGTAACGATATTATACAAGGTCCTAAATTACCTAAAAAGAAATTAACAAAGGCACAAGCGATGATTGATCCTAAGAACCCGCATACCGTAGGTACAAGTTTTGCAAACTTAGGCAATCATACATTGGCAATATGCTTTATAATGTGTATTGTGTTTGTGATATATGCGAGTTATCAATAATGGACATTCACAATCAACAAATTATAGATAAATTAGTGACAGCAAGAATTGCCTTGCTATTGAAACATCCTTTCTTTGGCAACCTTGCTACTAGATTGAAACTTGTAAATGCAGATGACTGGTGTCCTACTGCTGGTACAGACGGCAGACATTTTTTCTACAATACTAAATTTATAGATAGTTTAAATCCAAAAGAAACAGAGTTTTTATTTGGACACGAAGTTCTACATTGTGTATTTGAACATATGATGTTAAGAATAGGAGACAGGGATCCACAACTTTGGAATATTGCGGCGGACTATGCCGTAAACCAGATTCTTAAAGATTATCAAATAGGTGATATGCCTACTGGTAAAAAAGGTGAGAACAAAGGTTTCCAAGATGACAAATACAAAGATTGGACTTCAGAAAGAATATACGACGACATCATGAAACAGGCCAAAAAGAACGGCAAGAAGATGTTGGAGAAGATGGGACAACTAATGGACGATCACCAGCAATGGCCGGGTGATGGCAAAGATCAAAATAAAGATAAAAAGAAACAAAAAGGCAAAGGTGCTCCAGTATACAGTAAAGAAGAATTAAAGAAGATTAAAGACGAAATGAAAGAAGCAATGATAAGTGCCGCACAATCTACAGGAGCAGGAAACCTACCTGGATCTATACAAAAAATGATCAAGGATCTCACTGAACCTAAGATGGATTGGAGAGAAATATTGCAACAACAGATAATGAGCACAATGAAGTCGGACTATACTTGGATGAGACCTAGTAGAAAATCATGGCATACATCTGCTATATTGCCTGGTCAAAACAATGATGAGATGATTGATATATGCTTGGCTCTCGATGCATCTGGTAGTATAAGCAATCAACAATGTAAAGAATTTCTTACAGAAGTTAAAAACATAATGGACCAATACAAAGACTTTAGAATACATCTTTGGACTTTTGATACAGAAGTATTCAATCCAAAAGTATTCACTCCTGATAACGCAGACGAATTGCTAGATTACAAACTAGGTAATGGTGGTGGTACAGAGTTCGAATGCAACTGGTCTTACATGAAAGAAGAAGGTATTGTGCCAAAGAAATTTGTAATGTTTACGGATGGTTGGCCATTTAACAGTTGGGGTGATCCTGATTATTGCGATACAATATTTTTAATTAACAATCCATATGATAGAAATATTGAAGCACCGTGGGGGATGACTGTTCAATATGAAGATTAATCCACAAAATTTTTACCAAAGAAAAATTAATTTTTTACCAAAACATTTTGTTAATACTGTGGTAAAAGCAAATGAATATGAAATGGTAAAGATAGAAGAATGGATCTACAATTACTGTACAGGTCGTTATTGTATAGTAGATGACATTTATTTCACAAAAGATAGAACAAGCCAGGTGAAAGTAATAGGATTTGAAAATGCAGGTGACCTTACCCTGTTTGGACTTTCAGGATTGGCTCAATCTCGTTAAAATTACCTGTTGACCACGATAACTACTTTATAGTATAATATGCGTATATTATATTAATTGCAATTAATAAAGGAAACAAAAACATGGCAAAGAAAACTAGAACTAAAACGCCAGCACCGGATACTGCTCAAGCACCAATTGGTGGACAGTCTCCAGCAGGAGGTAATGCTCAACAAGACGGTGGTGCATTATCAATTGGCGATTTAAAAAGTGTAGCCACAATCATAGATGTTGCCTCGACAAGAGGTGCCTTTCGTGCCAATGAAATGGCAGGCGTAGGTTTGTTGTATAACAAACTTCAAGCATTCTTAAGTAAGGTTGCACCAAAAGAAGAGAAAAAAGAAGAAGCATCCGCAGGAGGAAAATAACATGGCAAGATTAATGAACGTTAACGAATCGATGGCGATGGATACTGAACCAACTGGTCAAGAAGGATCTGTAACAAGAACTTTTTTTAAACACGTTGGAGAACTTGCTGACGAGTCTAAAGCGAAAGTGGTTATAGTGTACAGAACAGTACCTGGTGAACCAAATAACTGTCTTGTTGTAGGAACAAAATTTTTACCTGATGTATACCACAATGCACTAATGAGAGCAGTTGAATCACAAGGCGGACAGGCCGAGTTTGAACTAGGATCATATCTTGGAAGACAATCATTCCCAGATGGAACAAATATGTTATCTGTATTACACAATGATGGATACCTTAAAAAGTTTTCAACAAAAGAAATTACAGTTACGTATGGTGCAACACCGGAAGGTAAAATTGCTCTTAACAAACTTAATGAGCAAATAGCAAAAGAACGTGGTGTATCAGTTGCTGAACTTACAGTAGCAGACGATTCAGAGGCAACAGAGAAAAAAGAAACAAAAAAATCTGATGCCAAAAAATCAAAAAAATAAATCATGGGTGGCTCTTACGAGAGAGTTTGTGAAGGAATGGCCCGAAGTATTAGACGGAATCCACTTCACAAATATGCCCGTGAAATATTTGAAATTTGTAAACATCATACTCAAAAATAATATCACTATACATTTCGATATACAAAAAGAGTTAAAAGTAAAAAAGCAATCATCAATAGCAAGATTCCTTGCTAGTAGTATCAAAAAAAACTACTTAAAAATAAAGACTGTTGAACTGAAGTTTGATGTTCCTTTGCTTAAAAGAGATATGGAAAAGAAAACTGATAACGTTCTTAAGAAATCTTTTCGACTGAATACTTAGATTCAAAATAATCATTCAACCATTCTAATTCATATGATTTGAACAATTCTTTAGGATTGTGCTGATTGTCTTTGAAATACTGCATAGCATCTTGTGATCCTTTGTGTACCCAATCTGCATTTTCTCCAACTCCCAACTCGCACCATTTTTTTATTCTAAATTTTGTTTCAACGGTCTGTTTAAGCATATTCAATTTTAGCACCTCTCTAAATGTAGTACGCCATGCCATTAATGGTGTTTTGTTGAAGTTGTTAATTGCACTCATTATAGGAACTGTATCATGCGATTGACTCAAAGTGAAATCAATACCAGGCTTGTTGTGTTCAAGCACTAGTTTTTTATTATACAATAATACTGCACCGTGTCCATACTCTAATCCGTTTACAGGATTTTTTGCATGGAAAATATAGTGACAACGGTTTTTTAATCTATCGGGTTGGAACGTAAAATCAAAACTATCAACCAAATCAAGTTTTGGCCATACTGTGAAAAAGAATTCTGTATCACTCATGTTTGCGGCGGCTTGATATGCCTGTGTTCTTCCTTTTACTCCCTTGCTCCACTTTGCCCTAGGATATTTGGTTTTCAATTCGTTATACTTCTGCTCTGCGTCTGGTTCGTCATAGGATACAAAAATAATGTCCATTGGTTTAACATCATAATCATACGGTGCATTGACCATTCTATCAAAGTCGTAAAATTGTTTAATACTCTTGCCGCCGGGAGCCAGTATAAAGTCATTGTGTTTTCCAAACGTATAGCATTTAACGTCTTCCCAAAAACTAGGAAAGAAGTTAGGTTTAGGTACTGTGTTATATTGATTGTTTGAAATCCATTTATATAAAGCCAAATCAGTATTGTTGTATGTGTTGACCATGTCACCTAATATTGAATGGTATCTAGTAAATGTGGGATACCATAGATCTTCAACTGGGTGATAATTAATGTCCTTATAGTCTCTCAGGAATTTTAATCCTTGCATCTGTTCTTTAAATTTTTTAGTTGGTATTAAAAACACATTACCCTCTTTATTCATTCCTGCTTTACGGTGTGTGGAATACCATACGTGTATTTGATCTTTTTCGTGTTGCTCAGGTATAAAGGTAAAGTCAATGCCTTCCCATAAACTCATGAATGACGGGAATACCCAAAAATACTCTGTCTGGATATCTCCGATGCAACTTTTGATCACATTAAAATAACTTTGAACAAAAGGGACTTGTCTCGAATGTGCAAATGGCGAGGGCCATTCTTTTAAACCTGGAAACCTAATCTGTATAGAATCAAACATTGAACTTTCCTATAGTTTCACATATATAATCAACTTCTTCAAATTTTAAATGTGGATAAATTGGAAGACTTAAAACTTTTTGACACATACCTTCTGCCATTGGATATTGAAAATCTCCAACTTTTTTATCATCTAATATTTTTGAATAATGCACCTTTGTCTCTATTCCGTTTTTGGTTAAAAATAAAGCAAGTTCGTCTCTGTTATCTGTAAGCATCACAAGTTTATGATAACTTGGTTTCTCCGATTCATCTATCAAGAAAGTACAGTTTGGCATATTATCTTTGTATCTTTTATAAACTTTTTTCCTTGCTCTTTGTAGTTTGTCAAATTTATCTAGTATCAACAACAATTGATTTGCATGATCTTCAGCAATTAAACTGTTATACATTTCGCTTTTTCTCAAAGAAATAATTTTATTGTATTGTTCTTTGTTATCGGTTAGTACCATTCCACCTCCGCCAAAACTAGGCATATTTTTCATTGGATCAAAACTGAATACACTTACATCACCCAACTTGCCAGAGGGTATTCTTTTGTATGATGCGCCTTGAGATTGTGCGGCATCTTCTATCAAAGGTATCTTGTGTTTAGTGCAATATGTTTTTAATGTATCGTACTGTGCTGTATTTCCAAAAAGGTTTACGTATAAAACAGCATCAGGTACTTCTTTGTACTCAAGGTCTCCTATATTTCCATATTTGTCTGTATCAACGTATTGTACATTTGCACCAGTTCTCTTTATGGCACCTGATGTGGCTTTGTAACTTAACACTGGACACATTACAGTATGACCTGTACCTATGCCTAAACTCTTCATAGCAAAGAATAAACCATCCGTTGCACTTGCTACTCCTACTGCGTATTCTCTTTTGTATTTTTTTGCTATTGTAGTTTCTAACTCTGTTAGGTACTGCCCCTGCAGGACCTGACCTGTATTCCATACTTGTTTTGCTCTCCTGTTGAGTCTCCAGGAGTAGTCGTTGTATAACCTATCAATGCCATTATATTTTATTTTGTAGCCATCCATAATAACTTTCTAATCCATTCTCTAACGACATTGTTGGTTTGTAATTTACAAGTTGTCTTGCTTTATCAATATTAAGTGTGCCTCGATCTGGATACAAACTATTCCTACCAGTGTCAACAATTTTGCTTTTGCTATTAGTAATTTTTACTATTGTTTGTGCGGCGTCTAATAAAGTACGAGCATTTCCGTAAGTGATGTTAAAACTTTGATTGTTTTCTTTTGATAATGAAACATCTATAATACCTTGTGCGGCATCTTTCCTGTAAGTGAAATCAACTTTATTGGCTCCGTTGTGTACATTTAAGTCTTTATTAGTCATTGCCGCTTCAAAAAATTTGCTTATGACTCTGTCGGGTAAATCGCCAGGACCATATACTCCGCTTGGTCTAATTATATTGTAATCCATTTCACTATCTTTACAAAAAAGTTTGACTAATCTTTCACCTGTTAATTTTGCCTCTCCGTATATGTTGATTGGCTTTGTACTTGCGTCTTCCTTTGTGTTGTCTGTGAAATGTCCATACACCATAGAACTGCTTATGTAAACAAATTTTTTAGTGCCAAATTTTTTGGCGTGCCATAACATATTTGTTGTTCCGTCTACAATTTGACTTACACCTTCGACTGGATTTGTGTTTACGATTTTTGCCCTAGGGTAAGATGCAAGATGTATTACTAGATCAGGCACAGTCTTGAATGCTCTTAGGCCAGCCATTTGATCTCTCACGTCTCCCACTAGCCTGCTGACATTGTCGCCCCAATTCCTTTGTCTCCACTTGTATAATTTTCTCAGTTCTTCTATTTTTATGAGTCCGTAAGTGTCGTCATTATCTAAGATTGTAATGGAATGTTTTCTACCTAGCAGTTCAACAATCTTGGATCCAATGAACCCGTTTCCGCCTGTGATCAATATTTTCATTAAACTACTTTTACTCCATATTTCTTGGTAAATGCTTTACCATCTTCTACGTCATTTACTATTGGTTGACCCTTGATATTCAAACTCGTGTTTAAAAGCATTGGACATCCTGTTTCCTTTTTCCATGCTTTAAGCAGTTCGTAAAACCCTTCGTTATCGCTTTTAGAGACGGTTTGTACGCGACTTGTGTTATCGTAGTGTATTATGGCAGGAAAGTCTTTACCATGCGTACACGCCGCTGTAAATTGCATATAGGGGGTGTTTTTGACGGCGGTAGGTAGGGTAAAATACTCATGCACATCCTCCTCTAATATGGCAGGAGCAAACGGTCTAAACTTCTGTCTTTTCTTGATTGCATTTACCAAATCTTTAACTTCCGGACCTCTCGGATCTGCCAGTAGTGATCTATTACCAAGTGCTCTTGGTCCAAACTCTGCTCTGCCATTTGCAACTCCGACCATCTTATTTTCTTTTAATTCTTTTATAATTTTATCTACAGGATATTCTCCTTCTATGTTATGACCCAAGAAAGGATTTTTCCAATTCAAGTGCATCTTTTCACTGGCGGCAATGCAACCTAATGAACTTCCTGCGTCTCCGGGATTTGGTATTATCCATATGTTATCAAACAATTCTAGATTTGCAAGTACTCTATTGGCCGCACAATTAAGTGCAACTCCGCCTGCATATACCAAATTACGTGATCCATACTTACTTGCTCTGTGCCACAAACTTGCAAGACATTCTTCTGTCACAGATTGTATACTTGCGGCAAGATCCATGACATCTGCTTCAGGTTTCCAATCACTTAATCCTCTATGAAGATTCTTTTTTAGTTTGAACGGACTTTGTTCTACAAAATCATTGTATATGTCATCTTTGTATTTTGGTTTGCCATATGCGGCCATACCCATCAAGATGTATTCTTCTTCTGCAGGTTTAAGTCCGCAACGATGTGTGAATGCACTGTAAAGTATTCCTATGCTGTGTGGATATTTGATTGTTTCTTTTCTGATAATTTCGTTTCCACAGGCAACACTTATAGATACTGTATCCCACTCGCCTATTGCATCAACTGTCAGTACCACTGCATCTTTGAAGGGAGAAGTGAAATATCCTGCCGCGGCATGGCTATCATGATGCTTTACGTACTCGTCTATTTTTATGTTAAAGTGATCCAAATGCCACTGCGGCATTTCTGTATAACTTAAAGCGATATCATACTGCCCTGCAAAAAACTGCCTTGTTTTTTTTAATAAAGGTTTTTCATAATAAACAACTTTGTTAAAAGGACCATATTTCATTGCTTCATTTACAATTTGCCAATTCAGATAATGATCATTTTTAACCTTGGAGTAACGTTCTGCATGAGCGGCCCATAATATTTTGTCGCCATCCACAACTGCCATAGCGGCATCGTGGTTCATGCAATTAATACCTAAAATTCTCATAATTTTCCTTCGTCTCTCATTGTTTGTCTAATTTTGGTTGCTGATATTTTTTGTGTTTCTTCATCTAAAACAATTTCTTCAATTTTATATCCAACTCCTCTACCGTAGCATATATTTGTTATGTTTGGTACTAGGATAATTTTAAATTGTCCTTCGTATTTTGGATTTAATTTTTCTTCAATATTGTTTTTTACTGTGTCAAAATCAAAAGGATTGTCGTCTACTCCTTGCACATCTCTTACCATAATAAGCACTTGGCCTGTTTTCTTCACTATTTGCTCAAACAATTTGTAATGGCCATCGTGGAATGGTTGCCATCTTCCAAGCATCTGTGCAGTAGGTTTTTTATTGTCCCATTTGATCATGTGGTCCAACGCCTCCTTTATCTCTGATGTCATTCATTATCATAAATGCCCACATCATAGCATCTTTATGAGTGACTTTGTAATCATATTCTTTTGGTTGCTCAAACATCTTGTTAGTATCTTCGTATTGACTCTCTTTTATTGTGTCCATCCATATGGTATAATCAGGATCAAAGTCTTTACGAGTTTGTTCTGTAGGACATATGAAATCGGCCACTACATTTCTATTTTCTTTTATCCATTTTTCTGCATATGATTTCATTCTATCCGCTTGTCTAGTTCTACCCGTTGGGGAGAAGTCCCAATCATTTACTTGCTTACGTACCTCGTCTGCGTTTAGATGTATTGCATTAAGTCGAGGTGCAAGAATTTTTGCTAAAGTTGTCTTTCCTGATCCTGGTAGTCCCATAATTAAAATTTTCATAACTGTGCAATATACTTTCTTAATTCTTTGTCCTGCACATCAGCAGGAATTTCATTTTTGTAAAAAATTTTATAACTGTCACTTCCGTATTTTCCTATACCATGTAAATCTGATGCTTCTTTTCCATTCCATGTTAAAAAATCTATACTCATGTTTCTAAGTCTTTTTGCTCTCACTTTCCACATACCCAAAGGTTTGAGCATATTTTCTTGTGTTTTCTGTCTGCCTCTTATAAATGCAACAGGGTTTGGATATCTTTTAAACAATTTAGGCAAAACTTGTTTCACTTGTTTTCTGTATGTTTGATTGAGGCATATTACTCCAACCATGTGTTGCCATTTACTTTTAACCTGTTGTTGTACCATTAGATCTTCTCTCATTTTCCTATTTCCCAACCTAATACTAATCCAAAATTTTCTTTGCCGTTATGCTTTTCATATGCTGGTGCAAGGAAAAAACCGCCAGTCTTGTATCTGACCATAGGAAGTACGTCTGCTGTTTTGTAACCTGTCACCAATCCTATTTCAAGATTCCAATATTCATCTAATTCAAATTCTCTACCGATATACCCACTAACACGGTCCTCCGAATTATAAAATACACCTGCAATCTTGTTGTCTACTGTACATCTTGCGTGGGGATGGATGTTATTATAATTTGCTTCAAGTCCCACGTGCATTGATACGGCTAAAAATAATCCTAAACAGTTCATGATATTCTAAAAAACTTTTTCGCCCTTTCTAAATATTTTTCCCATTCTTCCAATTCAATATCATATTCAAAATTTTGTGTTGTCTCGTTTACCTGTAATTCCTTTGCACCATTTTTTAAATGAAAGTTCCTAGCCATGTCTGTCAATGGTGATAGTGTTACCAACCTGTTTAGATTGCTTGACTTCTTAACCATTTTGTAAACTTCATTCACTATTGCACGGCCGCCACCTCTCTTCTTGGCCCATACTGTATAAGCAATAGCAATAGTGCCTTGCACCCCTGCTCTATGTGTTGCTTGAAGGACAGCATCTTTACTCAATTTGTCCATCTCATCTACAGTTTTTGGAACATCATGTGTAAATGCAAAACACATAATTGCCGCTATATCTCCTTCTTCGTCTTTGAGGCCATATATCTTTCTACCATACGAAGTTCTAAACTTAAGGTCAAGTTCTGGACGTACAGGATCTTCTGCACAATCTATATCGTGCAATTCTATAAGTTCATAAACCGGTTTCTTTTCCTTAGAAAACCTTTTAAGTATTTCTTCTTTTAGTTTTTCCATTCTTTATCCTATTTGTAAATGAACGGGTCTTTTTTCTTAAGTTCTTTCAGTCTTTTTCTATAAGCAATTTCTGATTTGATCTTGTTATAGATTTTCTTAATCCAATTAAACATATTTTGCCTTTCTAAAAACATAAACAGTCAATCCTCCGTTCCTCCAATTCATTAGAGCCGAAGGGTGGCTGTCTATTAGTGTGTATCCTTTGAACATCTTTACAACTTCTTTTTTTGTAAATGATAATTCAAAAGGATTTTTTTCTTGGTCTTCTTCCAACACATTACTTTGATATTGCGTTGGTAAAAGTCTTTGTAACATCTTCCCCCATGGATGATATAAACCTATTATGAATAGTCCGTTGCTATTGACCATTCCTTGTAATTTTTTTAATACTTTGTTATAGGCAGGAATGTGATGTAATACCCCTTGGCACAACACTACATTATATTTTGTATCTGATTCAAAATCATTTAAATCTGCCTTGATGTAATTTGTATTCCTTAACTGCAATTCACTGCTAATTTTCTCTGCCCATGTGATACTTTCTGCAAAATCTATTCCTGTAAATTTTAAATCTGTATTTTTCCTAGCAAAATAATTTGTTGTGAATCCTGTGCCACAACCTGCATCAAGCACTGTAAATCTTCCTGATATGTATTGCTGTATAAAATTTAGATACCTATTTCCATTGTAGTATTCTAAAAGGTCATTTGCCGAATACTTGCCTGGAAAGTTGTTTTTGTCGTAGAAAGCCTTGATATCTTGTTTTCCATACTTGTCGTACATACGTTGTCGTCTTACAACTATGTCGTTGTAGTGTTGCTCACTCCAATTTTTGTAGTAGCCTTTTTGCTTGAGCCATTCTACTCCTTCAAGCACTTTGTCTAATGTGTTCAGTCCTATCAATTGATATTCTCCTTTGTTTAACAATCCGGGGTAACTGCTTTTAGATCCGTTAGCACTGCCTTTCAGTGCAAAATAATTTAAAGGAATAATCCTTTTGTTGATGTTGTATATCATTTTATCCATACCAATTGTCCATTTTGCCCTGGGTGGCAAAACAATTAACATCTGTTTGTGTTCGTCATTTTCGATCAACTTATTCACTGAATTTTGTATGAACTCCTTGATGTTGCCTCCTGGATACAAAGCATATGTTGTCTGCCCTTTAATTCTTGCCTGTCTGGCATATGGACAAACTGGAAAATTGCCGCCATAGAATTCATTACTGGCTTCCACAAAGTTTGTGGTCCATGACTCTAAATCTTTCTTTACCTGTTGCAACACACTACTTGTATACATAAGGATCTTTTTTCTTTTGTTCTCTTAACTTTTTCCAACGCAAATACTTGCTTTTTATATAATTGTACACGGTTTTAAACATACGTCAATATCTCATCTAGTTTGGGTTTCATTAATTTTACAGCATCATAGTGTGCCTGGTCAAGCGGATGTGTCACTCCCCTTTGGTAATCGTTCAATAAAGTCCATTGGTTAAATCCCATCATTCGTTCACCAAAAGAAAACCAATTGGTAAAATCTATTTCTTTGTACATTGATTTCATCAATCGGTCATCTTGGAACACAAGGTTCTCTTGGTCGTAAAACAATGAGTTGTCGGCCAAGGTAAACAGATATGGTATTTTTTTCTTTTCCAATATATTTTGTAACCAAATTATGCTTTTCCAACTAAGGTAAGTTTCATGGTACCTGTTTGCACCGTACCTATAAAGATTGTCAGCAAAAGGACCCACTTTGGTTTCTTGCATTTCTTCACGTCTTTGTCTCCACCCTTCGAGATGGGGTTCGTTGCTTGACAATATTCTGTTTGCCTCATCTATGCCATCGCTTGTATCCCATGGCGTGATAGTTGCCCAACGTGTGTCTTCAAGTAGTTTGTGTCTTGGCATGGCCCAATCGTATCTTGATGCAAAACTCCACATCACAAAAACATATTTTTGTTTGTGCTGATGCATACTTACGCAATCAAAAACTTTACGGGCAATAGCACTGTTACCTATGCCGCCTTTGGCAGTATTCAAAAAATCATAACCATTTGCCCAGTTTGGTATTTCCTGGAACAATTTGTATGCCCAACTCACTCTTGATGCTCTTTTGCCATTATCATCGTCAGACAATTCATGTCCAAAAGTGAAGGAATCACCGCCTGCTATTACAAGTTTATGTTCCATGATATACTCCCAACATTTTATCTAATAGTGGAAACACTTCTCCAAAATTTTCGTTCCTATATTTGTCTGCTTTCATAATCCTCTCTTTTCGTTGCTCTCTTATTTCTTGTGTGTCTCTATCAATACTGTTCATAAAATTAATAGTGCCTTGAAAATCTTTAAGATCCTTATATCTATCTGTTACTATGTTTTTGACCTGTTGTGGCAAAGTCTGTATATTAAAAACGTCCGGATCAAAACAAGTGTTCACATAAAAGAATTTAGGTTGAAACTGTCTTACCCATAAGTTTAATTTTGCAAGACTTAAAATATTAAAGATGTTTATTGTACTGCATATTTGAAATTCCATATTAGGTGTTTGCATTTTTTTCCATTCAATTAAATTTTCATTTACTTTTACCCATTTTGCAGGATGTCGTTGATATTCAAAAGGTTCACCTACATCGTCTATACTAAATGCTACTTCTACTCGCTTGAAATTTTTTAATAGATCAAATACCTGTGGCGGAGGTAATTGCGTACCATTTGTATTGTAGTGTATGTCTTGGTTTTTAGCATAACCTTTTTCAACACAATGCTTCAATATTTTAAAATGATTCTGTATCATAAAAGGCTCTCCGCCTGTGAATTCAAAAAATTCTGCTTCTTTAAGACTGTCTTTGACGTCATCAAAAAACTTAGGATATTTTTTTGGCCATCCACCCTCTGTCAAATTTTTTCTTGCCACTGGATTTTCTCCGTAGTCAAGTTCTTCCTGTGCCCATTTGCTAGAACTCCAACTACCACAAATCCTACATTTCAAATTACAAACGTTGCCTAACTTAAAGTCTATAAATTTCAGTGTTGGCTCGCTATCAGTATTCCAATTTGTTAAACTATTTTTCATTTTGTAAAGTGAATTCATACGTTTGGACGTTTTACCCGCATCTTCTTCCTGCCAACAACTTTGGCAATTTGTAGGGCGTATTCCGTCCTTAAACTGTTGCCTTAAATTTTCCATATATTCACTGTTTTGTATTTTTTTTAAATCTGTTTCGTACACCTTAACATTTGGAATACTACCTTTGTATAAACAGCATGGCGAAGCACCACCGTTTACATCAATTTCTAAATGCGTCCAAGGTAATGGACACACATTTGTTTTTAAATACTTGTCCACCATTCTAAAGCCTTTTTGTTTTTACCTAATATTTTTTTAATATCTGTACCACGTATTCTGTCCAAACGTTCAACTTCCGCTTTTCCATTTTTCTGTCCTTCTTTGTATTCCTTTTCGTTGTACACTAATTCGTTATTTCTTTTTTGTGACTGCATCTCATCTAATTGTTGAAAGAAATTGTTTAAATTTTTATTTTTATATTTTATAGTTTTGTCCCTTGCATCGTCTATTATCTCGCTCATAATATCGTATGGCATAAAAAGAGGAGCCATTGCATTGTCGTTTGAGAAATTGAATACTTGTTTTGTCAACAGTTCAGTCTGTAAATTATTGCTTAGATGTACCATGTTTTCTAAATCAAACAGTCCCGGCATTGTAATTGTGAGATCTAATTGTATTCTTTTTTTCGCCTGGTCGGCAAATTTCAAACCGTATTTTACGTTTTCAAGCCATACATCATATTTCAATCCTGTCCTAATGTATTCTCCCACTTCACCTGTTCCGTCAATTGATGCACATATTTGAAAATTAGGATAATGTTTTAAAATGTCATCAAATAAGTTGTACTTGTAATATTGTATTCTGCTCATATTAGAATTATATCTTGCTAAAACTTGGTCCTGGTATCCAAGTTCTACTATTCTTTTCATTGCTTCCCAATGTATTTTCCACATCAAGGGTTCTCCACCGCACCAATATAATTCAGTGATGCGTTTTTCTTCAACTGCTTCTGTGAATTCTTTTACAATCTGTTGATCATGGAATTTTGCTAGTTGTTCTTTGATGTCTTTCCTTCCCCAAATCCTATAACGTTCATAGTCACCTTTGCCGTGCTTTTTGTTTTCTGTTTCCCAACTACTGCTTAACATATCTCCACACATTCTACAACTAAAATTACAAAGATTCGAAAACCTGTAATCAAAACTTTCGGTTTTCATTGTTGTATGACCTGTATCGTCTGTTGACGCGAATGCCTCTTCTATTTTGTTCCTGTACAACCAATTAAAATGCTGTCTGTATACTTGCTCATTCAATAGTTTGTGATTACACACAGCACACTGTGGTATCTCTTCACCGGCCATAAGTTTTACTCTAACCGATTTCATGTAATCGGAGTTCCAGTGTTGATCTAGTGTCTGTAAATTCATTTTGTCGTTGTTGCCCTTAGGATCAAATGTATCAATATACTGTTTAAAATTAGTAGAAGATTCACGAGAACTGCAACACAAACGTCTTTCCATTTGTGGCGACAGATAGGTATGAGTCCATGGCGCCATACAAAATGTTTTGTTTCCGTCTTTTGGTTTAACTCTCGTCATTGCCATCCTTTATGTAATCGGCCATTTTATGATTTTCCTGTGCATGACCTCTTTCATCTTCTCGTACTGCTTTAACAACTTCTCTTAACTTTGCATTAGGACCTAACCTATAGTAATTTTTTGCGATATCAGGAGCATCAATATTTTCTATTTTGCCCAAGTCAATGGCTTTTAGATATGATGTATAACTTATTACTGCTTGTTCCTCAAAATATCCTACCA
>CETM01178509.1_pt1 | contig 19567 bp, 14 predicted proteins | sample 361451 | NCBI WGS metagenome assembly CETM01 (sample SAMEA2622690, study PRJEB7988) | marine metagenome | isolation source: saline water (ENVO:00002010), including
CTGTTGCTTGGTACCTCACAAGGACGAGTGATGGGGTGGGATGTCCATGAAAACGGAACTGTCGAAGATCGCATGACCATGGAACTTTCGGATTCGGTTCGAGGAGTACTACTCGCTGATTGTTGCTCAGGAGGAAGCAATGATCTCTGGGTCATCGAAGGTGACCATCTTAGAATTTTCATGGGCGGTGGAATGTCTGAACTCACGCGCAGCCTTGAGGTTGGGGGGGACGATCCTCGGATTTCAATGGCGCTTCACAATATCGAAAATCCAGATTCAACCAATGATGATGCTATCTTGATGATTGAGCAGTACGGAGAATGGACCTCAATGCAGTACACTGCTCACCCAAGTGATACTAGCCAATTCCTAATCTACACATTACCTGGATTGATTGCACTAGTGATGTCAATTGGTTTGTTGATTGCACTAATCATACGTCCTGAATGGTATGTGATCAATACGGTTGGAGTGCTGGTGGGGGCCGGAACAATCACAATGCTTGGAGTCTCATTCGTACCTTGGATTATCATCATCTTCATGGTACTTGCAGCCATCTATGACGCATGGGCAGTATACAAATCCAAACATATGCTTGAGTTGGCCGATACCATGGTCAATTTGGAATTGCCAGTAATGTTGGTAGCTCCTCAGAAACCAACTCGAGGGAGGGTGAAAATCGACCGGAGAGAAACATCTACCTCCGAAATGCCAATGCCACCGAGGAAGGGCTTAGACGAAACTATGCTGATGGGTTTGGGTGATGTCATATTCCCTGGACTGCTATGCATTTCGGCGATGTCTTTCCTCCCAGATGTCGAAGGGCCCCTTGGATGGTCTGCACCAATCTGGGTGGCGATTGGAACCATGATTGGGAGTTTGGTCGGTTATTGCATTCTGATGACGTATGTGGCCCGTGGTAAGCCACAAGCGGGATTGCCTTTGCTCAATGGTGGAGCAATTCTGGGTTACTTCATCTCTGGAATGATCTTCATCGGTAGTTCAGCCTTTGTTTTCGACATCAGTCTGTTCTAATCTCCGTCGCTTTCAAGCATGAAGTACGGTTCCGTAGGAACCGGAGGGGTTCCATGCAGGACATTCGAATGTTCCGAGAACACGCAGATGTGATTCGTGCAGATCACGATAAACGGGGCTTGACGCATGAATCCATTGACGAGGTCATTCGTTTAGACGAAGCGTGGAGGAAAGCCCGCTATGATGCTGACCAACTCCGAAGAAAACGCAACGAGGCGGCGCGAGGAATTGCAGCCGCAAAGAAAGCCGGTGATGAAGAGGGATTCAAGCGAATTAAGGCTGAGGTCGATGAAATCGCTGCTGAAATAGAAGCTCTTGGTAAACTAGCGGACGAACACGAAATGGAAAGAGACCGAATCCGAATGTCAGTACCTAATATTCTCCATGGTGATGTTCCCGTCGGAGAAGACGAAAGTGGGAACACCCAACATAGTCTGCACGGAGACAAACCGGCGTTTGAATTCCAACCTAGGACCCATAACGAACTCATTGAGATGAACCGATGGGTGGACCTTCCCCGTGCAGCAAAAATCGCTGGAAGTCGATTCTTCTTCCTCAAGGGGGACCTTGCACATTTGGAATTGGCCTTGCAGCAATATGCTGTCGATTTCATTGCCGAACGTGGATTTACCTTTGTCCAACCACCTGTTATGATGAATCGTGAGGCGTACGAAGGTGTGACTGATCTCGGGGACTTTGAATCGGTAATGTACAATGTGCAGCCCGAAGGGTTCTACACGATTGCAACCAGCGAACATCCACTCACAGCGATGTTCATGGATGAAGTGATTGAACCCAGTCTTCTACCCATCAAAATGGTGGGTGTATCCCCTTGTTTCCGAAGAGAAGTCGGCGCACATGGCCAAGGTGACAAGGGGATTTGGAGGGTACATCAATTCACCAAGGTGGAGCAAATCATCATATCTCATCCAGACCATTCATGGGTTGCACACGAAGAATTGCTGACCAATTGTGTCGATTTGTGGGACAGTCTCGGGCTTCATTATGAGGTTGTAAATATCTGCACTGGAGACATGGGAACTGTGGCTGCGAAGAAATACGACTTGGAAGCATGGTTGCCTGGACGAGGAGAATATAAGGAAATCGTATCTTGTTCAAATTGCACCGATTATCAAGCGAATCGCCTCAAGATGCGCTACCGGACAACCGACGGTAATGCAGCCGTTCATACACTCAATTCAACAGCCGTCGCAACTAGTCGAGCCCTTGTGGCAATCATGGAACAATACCAGCTTGAAGATGGCCGTGTCAAGGTACCCGATTGCTTGGTACCACGAATGGGTGGAAAAACCCACCTTGAACCCTGTGGATGGTGAACTGATGTATGCTGTAATTTCCCCCGCGAAGAAGTTGAATTGCTCTGGTTGGAATCGTGACCTAAATTTCTCACGTCCGTCTCTCTTGGACCACACCTCTGCTTTGGTTGCAGAAATGAAGAACAAGTCCGCTGATGATATTGGACAATTGATGAAAATCTCTGAACAATTGTCGACATTGAATTTTGAGCGTTACCAATCGTTTTCCGCTGATCCGGAATGTGAAGGTGCTAAACCCGCAGCATTGATGTTTGATGGAGACACCTATACTGGTTTGCAAGCCCAAGACTTTGGTCTGAAAGATTGGGAATTCGCACAACAGCATCTCGGTATTTTGTCTGGATTGTATGGCTTGCTTCGACCTCTAGATTTGATTCAACCACACAGACTTGAGATGGGGACACGCCTCGGAACACCACGTGGAAAGAATCTGTATGCATTCTGGGGAGATGAAATAGCCAACCTCTTACAACAACGAAATGAAACTTCGTCTGATAATACTCTAGTGAATCTGGCTTCGAATGAATATTTCAAATCCGCAGCACGACCTGCATTGGGTATGGATGTAATTACACCTACATTCAAAGAAATGAGAGATGGGAAATTGAAACTGATTAGTTTCTCAGCCAAGCGAGCCCGTGGCGCCATGGCGAGGTTCATTGTCAAGAATCAAATCGAAAACCCTGACGATTTGAAACAATTTGACATCGATGGCTACAGATTTGATGCAAACCAATCAACCGATTATGAGTGGTTGTTCTATCGTTAATTTTTCAATTGAAAAAATGTTTTTCCAATTGATTTATTCTGCGCCATCTATATCGATAAGTGTGGCGCCAGCGTCGACCTGTTCACCCACTTTATGGTGGATGACTGTGACCGTTCCTGCTTCTGTCGCCGCGATTCGGTGTTCCATCTTCATCGCTTCCATGACAATCAGAGTTTGGCCCGCTTCGACTACATCTCCTTCCTGACACAGGATTTCGAGGACTTTGCCCGGCATCGGAGCAACCATGCCCTCTGCATCCCCTCCTCCTCCGGCGCCTTGTTCGTCAATAGAAATCACTTGGATAAGACCATCCAGGTGGATCCACCAATCATCTCCAACTTTAATCGCGTGTGCTAGGCGATTGTCAACCCAGATACGATTTGGTCTAGCATCGAGTTCGAACGTATGGCTATTCGCAACTTCTTGCTCGTCACACAAAGCGTGCTCTGAGCCCATGGCAATCTGCCACCGGCGACCTTGTGAATCTCTCAAATCGACCATGGCAACACCTCAGGGAAAGGACCTCCGCAGTGATTGGAAAGGATTGTATGGGCTCCCTCGCCCTTCTGATGATTCAACCATGGCGGCTTTGCGTGAGAGTCCCAATTGCTCAGCGGCTGCGGCAACAAATGGTGATACATCAGAGGGTTGAGCAACCCAACCATCTGGCCAATTGACCTCGATGAAATCGGTGGTTGTATCCCCTGCGTGATAGGCGGGGTGCCCCATGATATCACAAAGGAAGCCCAAATTTGTCGTGACACCAAGTAGTACGAAATCTTCACAAGCGCGCTTCATACGACGAATAGCAGCATCCCTATCGGGTGCGTGAACGATGAGTTTTGCCAACATCGGGTCGAAGTCAATCCTCGCCTCATCTCCTTCTCGGACCCCAGTGTCCAATCGGATTCCAGGTCCACTAGGTGGCCTAAACAAAGCCAAGGGTCCAATTGCTGGAAGAAAACCATTGCTTGGATCTTCAGCGTAAATTCTCACTTCAATTGCGTGACCGCGAATGGACAAATCACCTTGCATAAATGGTAACGGTAGGCCAGATGCAACTCGAATTTGCTCAACGACAAGATCAGTACCACTGATGCATTCCGTAATCGGATGCTCTACTTGCAGGCGTGTATTCATCTCAAGGAAATGAAAATCTCCATCTTCTGCCAACAGAAATTCTACAGTGCCTGCGCCCTCGTAATCCACTGCACGTGCAGCGTTAACTGCAGCTTCTCCCATTTTCTTTCGGGTGACTTCATCGAGAACAGGAGATGGGGCTTCTTCGACCACTTTTTGGTGGCGTCGTTGAATACTACACTCGCGCTCAAAGAGATGTACTGCCCCCCCGTGTGAATCGCACAGAACCTGAACTTCGACGTGACGAGATTTCTCTAGTAAACGCTCGACATAGACTGTGCCATCTCCGAATGAGGTGGCGGCTTCACGGCTTGCTGCAGCGTACTCTCGTTGGAGGTTTCGTGGTTCGCGAACAACACGCATACCTTTGCCCCCTCCACCGGCGCTCGCCTTCAGGAGGAGCGGGTAGCCCACTCGTGTTGCTGCCCTGACCAACTCCTCGACCATGTCATCGGGGTCATCCAGTGGGAGTTCTTCTCCGGGAATTACGGGGACACCTGCCTCAATCATTGCACGCCTAGCACTAATTTTGTCACCCATTTCATCGATGGCATGAGCAGAAGGTCCAATCCAAACAAGACCCGCTTCTTTCACTGCATTTGCAAATGCACTACGTTCGGAAAGAAACCCATAGCCCGGATGAATGGCATCCGCGCCGGTATCTCCCGCAGCAGACAATATCGCCTCGATGTTGAGGTAAGTATCTGCAAGGGTATCACCTGGCAAGAATACGGATTCATCGGCAGTTTGTTGGTGCAGTGAACCTCGGTCTGATTCCGAATATATGGCGACTGAGCCAATGCCCAATTCCGCACATGAACGGAAGATTCGGCAGGCAATTTCGCCACGATTAGCGACAAGAATCTTGGTGATTGGATGAGGGGCTCCCTTCATCCAATCTGGTCCAAGCATCTGCATCACTCCTGATTCCAATTGGGTGAACGCTTTTCGAGGAATGAGGCTAATCCTTCTTGGCCTTCTTCCGAGCCACGCATCTCACTGGTTTTGTCCAATGTCCACCTTCTGAGTTCCTCGTCGGTTCCTGCCCAACGATCAAAGGTCAAGGCAAGTCGCTTGGCTTCTGTAACGGCCATCGGACCCGTGGTCATGATTTCGTCAATCACAGACTTCTCCGAGCCATCCAACGATTCCACTAACTCATTGACAAGTCCGATTCTAAGAGATTCTTCAGAACCAATACGTCCCGCCAGCATTGCCAATCGACGGAACTCTGCACTCCCAACTTTTCGATACACATAGGGACCGATGACTGCTGGCAGAATACCAAGTTTACCTTCAGATAACGCAATTCTCGTTCTGGGTTCCACGATGACATGATCCATGCAGGCAATGAGGCCAGCGCCACCTCCAAGAGCGACGCCCTGTATCTTTCCAATGGTGAAGCAAGGATGGGCCCAAAGACTGTTGAATAATCGATCGAGACGTTCTGAATCTGCCCTATTTTCTTCGGCACTCTTCGCTCCTGCATCACGCATCATGTTGATGTCAGCACCAGCGCAGAAGTGCTTGCCTGCACCTGATATCACGAGGACTCGAATGTACGGATTTCCAGTTGCATCATTCAATGTTCCACGTTCACCAACCGACCGCTCCTTAGTCCAATCCAGTAGCGAGATGATTTCGCTGATAAGTTGGATGTTGAGCGCATTGAATACATCTTCACGTGTGAGTGTGAGGTGAGCAATGGCTCCGTTAATTTCTAGCTTACAAAGGCCCGTTTCAGGCACTAAATCTTCAATTGCAAAATTTGACATTTCAATTGCTCCATTACATTCTAAAAATACCGAAATTTGTATCTGGCATAGGCGCGTTTAGACTGGCACTAATTGCCAACCCGAGTATGTCGCGTGTATCTCTTGGGTCGATGATTCCATCATCCCACAACCTTGCCGTCGAATAATAGGGCGACCCTTCGACATTATATTTCTCCAAAATAGGGGCTTGGAATGTAGCCCATTCTTCTTCGCTCATTGGATCAAGTCCTTCTCTTGCCCGTTGATCTTGCTTGACTGTAGCCAATACATCTGCAGCCTGGGGACCTCCCATTACAGAAATACGACTATTTGGCCACATGAACAGGAAACGGGGGTCATAAGCTCTGCCGCACATTCCATAGTTACCTGCACCGTGACTGCCTCCTATGATGACTGTGAATTTGGGTACCGGTACACAGGAGACTGCAGTCACCAATTTGGCACCGTCCTTGGCGATTCCTCCGGCTTCATATTCACGCCCAACCATGAACCCTGTGATATTCTGCAAGAACACCAAGGGTATGCCACGTTGACCGCACAATTCTACAAAGTGTGCCCCTTTGAGCGATGACTCTGAAAACAAGATTCCATTGTTGGCAACAATCCCAACCGGGTAGCCATGTATTCGTGCAAAACCACAAACAAGTGTGGGACCATAGCGTGATTTGAATTCATGGAAACGACTGCCATCTACAATTCTAGAGATAATTTCTCTTACATCAAACGGTGTCCGATTGTCTTCGGGAATGATACCTAGGATTTCATCCACTGGATATGCGGGGTCTTCTGGGGGTTGGAATTCCAGCTTCGTCTTGTTTCCTGAATTGAGGTTTTCGACAATGTTCCTGACCATTCGAAGCGCACTAGGTTCATCCTCTGCAAAATGATCAGCGACCCCTGATTGGGCGGTATGTACATCTGCTCCACCCAAATCCTCAGCACTGACCTCTTCACCTGTTGCAGCCTTGACCAATGGAGGACCCGCAAGGAAAATTGTGCCATTTCCTTTGACGATAATCGATTCATCCGACATCGCAGGAACATAAGCACCCCCTGCCGTACATGAACCACAAACGGCTGCAATTTGTGGAATTCCTTTGCCACTCATCATGGCTTGATTGCGGAAGATTCGTCCAAAGTGGCCCTTGTCTGGGAATACTTCGTCCTGCATGGGTAAGAATGCACCTCCCGAATCTACCAGATAGATACAGGGCAAGTGATTTGCATCTGCTACTTCTTGAGCACGAATGTGTTTCTTGACTGTCATTGGATAGTATGAACCACCCTTTACCGTAGCGTCATTGGCGACGAAAAGACATTCTCTACCATGAACCACACCGATTCCGGTGACAATCCCAGCACTGGCCGCCTTGCCATCATATAGATCGAATGCAGCCAAAGGTGACAATTCGAGGAATGGGGTACCCGGGTCGCAAATCGCTGATATTCGCTCTCTTGGAAGGGCTTTACCCCGGTTGCGATGTTTCTCGACATATTTGCCACCACCACCATCCTGCACAACATTCAGTCTCTCTCGAAGTGTCTCCAACAGAGCACTATTGTGTGCATGGTTCGACTTGAACGCAGCATCCGAAGAATTGACTCTAGATTGAAGTCGGTCCATACGCACCCCTAAGGGGTGCGAATACGAACTTGGCCTTGAACACTCGCCTGTCTCAAACGGCAAGTGTCATTCGCAAAACATCTCGTAATCCAGGGGCCAAACCGACCACTAGGAGACAAAGAAGCACCATCAAGCGCAGATGACGATGGCGAGTTTCAAAGCGAGCGTAAGCGAATAGCCACCAAATCATTGCAGCCAAACCAAACTTTAGCGCACCAAAACCCCAAGCTGTACCAGCCATGTCGATCACCCATTGAGATGCCACGTGTTTTTCGCCATACCCATAGTGTTCCAAACCAACGCTTGTTGCCAATCCATCGACCATTTGCCCATACATGCCCAAGAGAACCACTGGAATACCCAAGGTTGCTGGAGGTGTGAGTGATTCCATGCGCTCCCATGTCGAGGAGTTCTGTCGCTCCCAATCTTCTACAGTGATTCCTTCTGGAATGATTCCCGGTTCCAATCCCATGTGCTTTAGCTGTGCACGAGCCTCTTGACCAGTGAACCACAAAAGAACGCAGATGATGAATGGCACACCTACAATGAACAGGAAGGGTAGCATCGATATTGGCTCGCGGTTGTTTAGGGGCTCAATGTACAGCATCAACCAACCTGCGAGGTGAACGAAACAACCACCGAGACCAACTTGTATCAGACCTTGCTCAATCGCGGTGCAACATTCTAGGAACGGGTGTAAAAGGACGATTATAAGCAAACCAAAGAGTGGTGACAAAAATAGTGGAGATAGAAGCCAATCAACGAATTCTTTCTCCCAATGGCTACCTATCTGTGGCATGAATACCACCCATTGTAATAATAGTAAGATGGCTGAGAGTTGAGTGACTTTAGCCCTACCTTCAGAATCTGATTTTTTGTCAACATTGTGACTCATCCAACCCACTAGGACAACCCATATTGCCACATGGAAATGAATCAATGGAGATACAAAAAAGCCACCCATTCCCTCTGGATCAAACAAATAACCATCCTCATTCACTTCTCCCAGTGATGCCCAGAAAACCCATGGAAGTAGAGCGAGGATGGATTCATCTCTAGGAGGGACACCAATTCGTCTCAACCATGCAGATATTACGACTACAAAGGATACCAACAGAAGTGAGTAAGCGATTGTATCGACTGGGTTGTAACCAGCATCTCCAGTAGTTGAATCGATTGAGTGGGGTTCGATAAAATATGTATCATAACTTTCTGAAAGGATATTTCCGGGTGCAATATCTTGACCCAAAATTGCGCCTAGAAGGAGGATTACTCCCGTTAGTATGATGGTAGCAGCACCCCTCTCCATCAAAGAAAAATGAGAATCCGGTAACGGCTTCTCCGTCAATAGGGGGCTTTCTTCACTCATGCCCGAACCTCATCGCAGGTTTCGATGTGATTACTCTTCTTCCCCAACTTGGCGTGCTTCGTGAACCTCACGGAAAACAATGGTCTCAACTCCAATGTGATCCCTAAGTGTGCGGATTAAACTGAACTTTGTAAACGCCCAATTCTGATCGTAGGCGACAAATTCAGGCAGAGTGATGGTCAAATCATCGCCATTGAATTCAACCTCAAATCCATCTCGACCGGTATTGGTCTCAAGTAGAGTAGATACCTTCTCAGCACGGTCTTCTACTACCTTGACAATCCGGTACTTGTAACGGAGAGTTCGACCAGCTAGAGGATGATTGAAATCGATGCGTGCACGGCCGGCGCGAACCATCTGTAGGATCCCTTGCTTTCCATTAATCTCAACTGGTCCACCGATGGCCAAACTGTCAGGGTCTCGAACCGAGCGGGCCAATACATCCTGTCCCATGGTCTCAACCGCGTTCGGGTCTCTTTCACCGTAAGCATCCTCAGGAGCAATATCGAACTCGTAATCGGTCTCAGCATCCGCCTCGGCCAAGTGTGCTTCAAAACCTGCAATCAAGCGGCCATCTCCAATCACGGTGACAAGAGGTGTGTATGTTCGGTTTTCATCGAACTTGTCCGCTTCCTTCGCTACCTCTTCGCGAGTCGTTTCGATGAGTGAATCATCATCTGCATTGTAGAGGTCATATTCGATGTGGACGATTGAACCGTTTTCCATTTTTTCCACCTACCCAACTTTGTGGGCGGCCCCGCGACCGACTTCCCCTTTATGAGCGTGCGGTTGAAGGGCCCGAGCCCGTAGGGCTCATTCTTCCTCCTCTTTGGGCGAAGGAGGGACCATAATCCAAGTCAGCGCTGTACCGATGAGAATCAGAGACCATCCGGCCCAAACAAGATGGCTGCCGGTCAAATCGTAAATTACAACTCGAATTCGATCCACAGAGTCCCCATGTTGCATAAATGAGGTCAAATACAGTTGGTTTGCTTGGCTTTGATCGAAAATCATCACCAAGTCACCATGAGGGCGGTGCCAAATATCGGTTTCCGCACGTGCGGGAATCCCCCCTTCATCGAATCTCAACATACCAGGATTCATCGTCGCAATGATCTCTCCATCCGATTCTTTCCTGACTTCAACTGTCACCAGAATCTTTCCATCTCCTACGTTTTCATCCCATTGCTCATCATCAGGCCCATATGCATGCAACTCGGTAAACGTGTACCAATATCCATTGTGTTCAATAGGCGTATCTTTCGCTAGCATGACAATGTGACTTGGATCCCCTCTTTGGACCAGTGTTGTGGTAAATACGTGGCCAACCAATAGCAGTAGAATACCGAGATGGGCTAGATGCATGGCCATCCGACGCAATTGTAATGGCTTTTGATGCAATTGAAATTCTCCTGCCCGAACCCAAACAAGACGCATCATCGGGGGAATCGAAAACACGAACAAGGGTAATGCAAAACCTGCAATCATCCCTCGAGTAATGCCTTCGGAGAACAAATGATCTGCATCACCGGGTAATGTATCTCCATACATATTGGCGAAAACTGCGCTGAACGCTATAATCAGAATAAGGAGAGATGGTATATGTTCAGGGTTCACCACTTTCCTCCAACTGTATACCGTCAAACCAAGTGCGGCCAAACACAATAATGGCAAACCAAAAATCTCATGCCAAGCCAAATTCGTGCCGTCAACTTCTGCCAAAAGTAGCATCCAAGTTAGCAAAAGGAATGGAGCCCCAACGGCCAATGGAATCCAAAGTACAACCCGTTGTTGCCAACGGCTATTCTTCCATTCCAATGGTGGGTCCTCAATATCCTTGATGAGGAACAACGGAGAAAGGAAAAGCAACATGCCGACAACGGCAAAGGTAGTTGTCAGCAAGAAGGCCCAGTAGCTGAATAGCATCAGCATCACACCTGATGATAGCCAAACAACTCTCTCACCAGATTCTCGTTGACTCCAAAGTAGGAAACCGAAAGTTCCTGCTAAAATTCCCACTTCAAGGGTGCCAATTTGCATACCGAGAATGGCGCCCGCTAGAATCCCCAAAGGTGCCCATTCTTGATCGCGCTCATTTGCAAAATGTCGTGTGAGTAGCCAAAGCATAGCGGCTAGAACGAGTAGGTATAGGTGTACTTCAATGCCGGGAGCGTCACCAAAGCCCAATTCCAATATCCTCTGAATCGGACCCATCGTCGGGTCAATTTCGCCTTCGGCAACAAATGCGTGGACACTCTGCCAAACTCCATTTGCCCGCGTCACCAATGTTGCGTGGAAAGAAAAGAAAGCTGGAAGTAACCCTAATCCGATGAACCAGTGATCTTCTTTGGCCATTCCCTTAGGCAAGCGCAGATGCAAAAGAAGTACTAGAGCCAACCATGGAAGTAGTGAACCGGTTTCGACCGGATCCCATGCCCAATAGCCACCCCAATCAAGAACAGTATATGCCCACAAACCACCCAATCCAACACCGAGTGTACCAACCCAAAACGCCGGCCTTGCAAGGTGTAAGATTCGGTCTCTAGCAGGATTACCTGAAATCAACATCGCGGTAATAGCATGGGCTCCAACACCTACACATAACGTGTAGTAGGCGAATACGACTGGAGGATGTATGACCATCAAATCTGTTTGCAAAAGTGCATTCAAACCTGGGCGTGAAAATGCATCATCGGGTGTCGAGCGGAAAGGATTCATCATCAACGCGATGAAAAGTAACAACATCGAGAAGCCAACCAAAAGGCGGATTCTCAACTGATGTTGCTCCTCTGATTCAGATTGGTGTTGCTTTCCATCGAGGAGAAGCAAAACCCCCAACATCGCAACCCAGAGTAGCAGGGGCCCTTCTCGACCCGCCCATATCGCACTGATTCGGTATAGAAGTGGTAAATCAGAGCCCCCATTCATCCACACATATTCAAGACTGGAGATGTCGAGAACAAAGAATGACAACAATGCGAGGAACGGGAGCATCAATGCGATGCCGAGCAGATTTCGCATCGATTCACCATCCGTAGTATTTCGCACGGCTATAACCAAATGCGAGCATGGCGGGGATAATGCGTCTGAAGTATAGTGAGGGTTTTCTGAAGAGTAATCTCAACCCGACCATGACTTTACCGTGGGGACCCATTGCAGACATTTCTTGAGGAAAACAACGACCCATGAGTGACATGTCATCATCACTCAAATCATATAACGCCGTCTTCCCTTTCAAGATTTTTTCATACGGAGGGAATTCTTTCTTCCAAGCGGTTTGGTATGGCGCTAAATTGGATTTTGAATAATCTCCAGAAGCAATCGCTGCTGCTGCGGTTTCTGCAGCGAATACCGCGGATTTGAGAGCGAGATGTGAACCGCCTTCAAACAGAGGTGATGTAAATCCTGCGGCATCCCCCACAAGGAGCAGACCATCGAAGAAGGTGCGCTCATGAGGTCCAGAGATTGGGATTGTTCCCCCAAAGCCTCGGATTGAGCGACCATCTTCTCTCCACGGGGGGTTCACCACTTCAAGATCCGAGAAATGAGTATTCTCGATAAACGAATCCAAATCGTTGATGAGGCCCTTCTTTTCTTCGCTAACCAAACCAACGTTGGCTCGTCCATCGCATTTTGGTATCATCCAAAGGTACCCCTTCTTTGCATACTTAGGCCAGATGTAGAAATCTAGGTAACCATCCGTGGGGACTTCCAGCATCTCATATTGCATCCCTGCAATCACTTTGGGGCGTTCATTTAGTTTGGTTAACTTTGAGCAAACGCCAGCAACTCCAGAGGCATCGATAATGACCTTGGCAGTGATTGGGAACGCCTCTCCTTTTCCTTCACACAACCATCCAGAAAATTGTCCATCCTTTTCGATTCGTGTCATCCCTGTCAATTTATGCTTCAAATTCAGACTCGCCCCTTGGGCAACGGCCTCGTTTGCAATCCACTGCTCAAACAAGTGCTTCTCTAACACATAACCAGATTCAGAGAGTTTCTTTTCGGTACCATCTGGAAAAATCACCCGAATCCCCTCAACGCGTTTGCTGATTACAGAATCCGGAATGTCCAATTCGAGATTGGCAACAGCGATATCTGAAAGGCATTCCCCACAATGAACTGGAGTACCAATTTCTGCGTGATCTTCAATCAAAATAACCGACAAACCTGCTCTTGCTGAATGCAGCGCTGCAGAGCCACCTCCCGGCCCGGCGCCAACGACTAGGACATCGCACTCGGTCGCCATTGGGATGGGTAACGACCGATACGGGCCTTGAAACACACGGTGCCATAGGCACCGGCTCACACACACTGTATTTCATACGATGAGCGTTTCCGACAAGCCATGGGATGGCGCCGTTTGGGCCGATATCTGCGCGCCTTGGAGGACCAGGGCGACCTGATTCGAGTCACACACCCTGTCGATTGCTACTTGGAAGCCGGGTGCATTGCGGACAAGCTCGTCAAAAACGGTGGTCCCGCAGTCATTTTCGAACAACCAATTCTTGCAGATGGAACGATCTCTGAATTTCCACTTGCGATGAATCTGTTTGGAACGAGAAGAAGAACAAATCAGGCATTGAGAGTCGAAAAACCAAATGAGATTGGATTGAAATTGACGGAGTTGATGAAACCCGATATTGGCACATTCGTAAAGCGACCATGGAAGGCATGGCCTCTAGCGAAAAGAGCACTTGCATTACCACCGAAAAAGGTCCGCAAAGGAGCTTGCCAACAGGTGCGAATGGCCAATCCAAATGTTACGAAGTTGCCCATTCCAACAACTTGGAGGCTAGATGGGGGACCATTCATGACGCTACCATTAGTCGTCACAAAAAATCCAGAAAACAACGAGCACAACCTCGGTATGTACCGGGCTCAAGTTTTCGGACCCAAAGAAGTTGGTTTGCATTGGCAAATGCACAAACATGGTGCTGAACACGCTGATGCAAACGATGGGAAAATGCCCGTCGCCATTTGTTTGGGTGGCCCTCCTGAAGTGATGTTTAGTGCAATTGCACCACTTCCTGATAACCTCGAGGAATACATGTTTGCAGGAATGCTAGGTGAACAACGCTTGCGAATCACGAAATGCTTGACACAGGATTTGTGGGTGCCCGCTGAATGTGACATTGTGATTGAAGGGTACACTATTCCGGGCGAAACAAGACTTGAAGGGCCATTTGGTGATCATTTCGGTCATTATTCACTTGAAGGTTTGTTTCCGGTTCTCCATGTTACGGCGATTACACATCGTAAGAATGCCGTTGTACCAATGACAATCGTTGGAAAACCTCCCATGGAAGATGGATATCTTGGCGAAGCGATTGGAGAAGCATTCCTCCCAGTCTTGAAATTCCAACACAGAGATGTTTGCAATGTCTTCTTACCACTAGAAACGGGATTCCATAATTTGGCCATTGTTGCTTCCAAGCAAAGGTATCCTGCACAGGCGAGGAAAACCGCTCTCGGGCTTTGGGGAGCGGGTCAAATGATGTTTCTCAAGAGCATTGTAGCAACAGGTCCAACTCACAACGTGAAAGATTTAGACGCGCTATTGGATATCTTAGATCAAAATGTTTCCATCCCAGAAGACCTAGTTGTTTTGGACGATATGGTTGCAGACCAATTGGCTCACGCAGCACCCGTCGAGGGTATCCATTCGAAATTGCTAATCGACGCTTCGACGCAACGACAGCAAGAGGGAGCAAATGCCACTATTGAGGGCATTGAAGGTATTACGCAACACCGATGGTTGCGCCCTTCAATGCTCGTAATCACAACACGGATTGAAGGTGGACCTTCTGAATTTGAGAATACTGAGGTCAATAACGAAGAGGCTGCAAAGGCACAAAGGGAAAAAATATCTCAATTGATGAATTCAATTTGGCAATTGAAAGATTCAGATAATATAAGGTGGCTATTTATCACCGACGACTCTGTGGATTTGAATGCTGATGATGCTATGCGCACTCTTCTGTGGCAACTATTTTGCAGATTCGAAGTGAAAAGGGATTTACATTTCTCCGAAGATGGTCACAGAATTTGTTGGGATGCGACCGCGCCGATTCCTAGTAAGGAAGGAGCCGTGCCTGTTCGAAGATGGCCTGCTGTTTGTTTGCACGACCCGGATGTTCAGAAGAAAGTCGACACTTGGTACGATCAAGAGGTGCGAACATGGGCTTGAGAGAGATTCTTGAATTTGTGAAAATTGAACATACGTTATTTTCGCTTCCATTCGTATTCATTGGGGCCAAGATTGCAGGTGACCCAACTCTGATTCAACTTACCTGGATTCTTGTGGCTGCGATTGGTGCTAGAGGACTGGCCATGGCACTCAATCGGATTATTGACCGAGAAATTGATTCGAATAATCCAAGAACATCTGAGCGTCACTTGGCCTCAGGCACCATGAGCATGAGGGTGGCGTGGTCATTATCGGGCCTCTTTTTGGCAATGCTTTTGTTAGGGGCATGGCAATTGAATGAAGTGGCTTTGGCAATGAGTTGGTTACCCGTTCTTGCATTTGTCATATATCCATACACGAAAAGAATCACTTGGGCGTGCCATTTGTGGCTCGGTTTGTGTTTGGGTCTCGCTCCTGCCGGTGCTTGGTTGGGGATACAAGGAGGGGAATTGGGTTGGGATGCAATCACTGAATTCTATTGGTATCCAACTGTGTTTTGGGTTTGTTTGGGTGTCATGTTTTGGATTGCTGCTTTCGACCTCAATTATGCATTGATGGACGTCGATAGTGACCGTGAAAATGGAGTTTATTCTTTCCCCGCTCGATTCGGAGAACAGCACACTCTCCGAACCAGTATCCAACTCACCCTGCTTTGGTTTGCCTGTTTTGCAATCGCTGACCCGATTGATGAATTCACATTCATGGGTGCAGCCATTCTCATGTGTTTGATTAACATCTGTGTGATTCTAGCCCAACAACGCTTAGCTGACTTTCAGAAGACGTTTTTCTATACCAGTGTTGTAACTGGGTGGGTGTTGCTGGGAGGATTGATGATTGCATGAATAGCGTGGATCCTTTCGATCTCTCTAAGGCTCTAGATGGGGCGGCAAAAGCCCATCTCGACCCAACGGTTTCCAAGTTTGAACTCCGTGCTGAATACGGGCCATCTGGAGACCAAGAAAGTGCAATTGAAAAAACACTTTCTCAATTGAGAAATTCACAGTCAAGATGCGTCATGTTAGGCGTCACAGGATCGGGCAAAACATTCGCAATGGCCAATATCATCGAATCACTCAATATCCCGACTTTGATCCTCTCACACAACAAGACATTGTCGAGGCAATTGTGGCAGGAAATGTCGTCGCTATTTCCAAACAATGCCGTTGAATACTTTGTTTCCCATTACGATTATTATCAACCAGAAGCATACCTACCCAAGAGAGATTTGTACATCGAAAAGGAACTATCGCTGAACGAACGAATCGAACAAGAGAGGTTCTCAACCGTTGCCTCACTTGTATCTCGTCCGGATGTCCTAGTCGTGGCAACCGTTTCAGCGATTTACGGCCTTAACCCCCCTGAGACATTTTTGCAACAACATGCGCGAATTCATGTTGGGCAACAAGTCGAACCACACGATGTCGTGAAGGAATTAGTTGCGTTACAATATCGCAGAGTTACCGGGGAAATATCGCGTGGGGAATTGAGGTTGAGGGGAGAGGTTCTCGATTTGTGGATGCCGAGTCGGGATGATCCTTTGAGAATTCAATTTGACTTAGATGGAATTATTAGAATTCAAGTCTGTGAATCTGTTTCTTGGGAAGCAGTGGATGAAGTTGAGGAAGTGTGGGTTCACCCCAAGGAATTCTTTATGACTAGTCCCGAGAGATTTGAAAGAGCTCTGGATGATATTGAATTCGAATTGCAAGAGCGCCTGGATTTCTTTGAAAAAGAAGGTAGAGATTTGGAAGCTCATCGGTTGGAATCCAAAACTAGGTATGACCTTGACATGTTGAAGGAAATTGGTCATTGTAGAAGTGTGGAGAACTACTCGATGCACTTTGATGGACGGACCTATGGTGAGCGCCCATATTGCTTACTAGATTTCTTTTCTGCTTGTGCGAAAACATTCCATGGATCAAAAGAAAAATTCCTAGTGATAATGGATGAAAGTCACGTGACCCTTCCTCAATTGGGTGGAATGTATCACGGAGATAAGGCTCGCAAAGACAATCTAATCGAGCATGGATTCAGGCTGCCTTCTGCAGCTGATAATCGACCTTTGAAAGACCATGAATTCCAATCTCTCGTCCATCAATTACTGTATGTCAGTGCCACCCCTGGTGAACGAGAGTTGCGGCAACTTTGCGAATGTACCGGACAAAATATGCCCGAGCAAGACCCGAAAGAAAAGCGCAAACCTCTACTCAAAGATGCACTTGGGGAAATACAGGGCATTTCTAGAATGGAAATTCGTCCAACGGGATTACTTGACCCCTCTATTGAAGTTCGACCAACTGAAGGTCAAGTACAGAATTTGCTTGATGAAATCAATGATTGTACACAAAGAAATGAAAGGGTACTAGTCACCGTAATGACCATCAAATTTGCAGAAGAGGTTGCGGATTATCTCCAAAGGATGGGAATAAAAGCACACTACCTACATTCTGAGATAGACACTCTTGAGCGAAGTGAAATTATCAAAGCGCTTCGAATTGGTCACATCGATGTAGTAGTGGGAATCAATTTGCTACGTGAAGGATTAGACATTCCCGAGGTTAGTTTAGTTGCTATCTTTGATGCCGACAAAGAGGGATTCTTACGCAATGAACGTAGTTTACTCCAAACCATTGGGCGGGCTTCTCGGAATGAAAATGGCAAAGTCATTCTGTATGCAGACTCTATGGGTAGAGCCATGGAATCGGCCATATCCCAGACAATTGAAAGGCGTCAAAAACAACTCGCACACAACGAAACTCATGGAATTATTCCGAAAACTATCGTCAAACCCCTACCAGTAATGGGCATTGAAGCTGAACAACTTCTAGCAGGAACGGCTGGTAAAGGCGTGACTGGAGGAAAGCGGTTTGTAGGGGGTTCATCGAGTCAGAGTACGAAGAGTCGAGCAAATGATTTGGTGAAGAAATTCAATCTAGGTGCCGGATTATGGGGTGATGATGTACTTTCCAACTTATCACAACCCGATTCGGAAGAATTTGATTCAGATGTCAACGAAGATTTGGTACTCATTGATCGTTTGAAGAAAGAAATGATTCAGGCTGCAGAGCGGTTAGAATTCGAGAAAGCGGCCCAATTAAGAGATAGGATTTTCCAATTGGAAAACTCAACTTCCAATTGATTTTTTCAAACCACTCTTTGAAGTGGAGGTGCTGGTTCGCGGGCTTGTTCACATGTCGATAGAGCGCGATGATTTCGATGCCCCTGTCGTGGATTATTCATTCAGTGAGATTGATGGAGTTTCGTCACTAATCGATCAAATGGCAAGTGCAGGCGGGTTTTCTGCAACGAAACTGGCTCACGCGCGAGATGTGTTGGCTGAAGCCATGTTAAAATCAAATCAAGAGGGGGTTCTGAATTGGCTATCATTCCCAGCTTGCCTTTGTGCGACAGGGACAAGGGGTTTCTTCGTAGAGGCTATCAAACGCAAAGCCTACAATGTCGTAATTACTACTTGTGGAACCTTGGATCACGACATTGCTAGGGCATACCAAGCATACTACCATGGGGCCTTCGAACTTGATGATGTAGAACTGGGTGAACAAGGCCTTAATCGATTAGGGAATGTAATCGTCCCAAATGAGTGCTATGGCGAAATTTTGGAACAATCTGTCCTTCCATGGCTAGAAGAAATTGAGAAAGAGCGCAGGGAGATTAATCCAGAAAACCCTTGGCATGGATTCGGTAGTGTGGAATTATGTTGGGCCTTTGGAGATAGAATTCGGGATGAAAATAGCCTGCTATATTGGGCTGCAAAACACCGCATCCCCATTGTAATCCCGGGTCTTTCAGATGGCTCGATTGGGGCGCAGTTGTTCATGCACCGTCAGCGTAGTCCTGATTTCATGATTGATTTTCTTGCAGACGAACAAATCCTATCTGATCTTACTTGGACCTGTGAAGAAAGTCACGCCCTTATGGTTGGAGGTGGCATTTCAAAGCATCACGTGATATGGTGGAATCAATATCGTGGCGGGTTAGACTCTGCTGTTGGAATCACAACTGCTTCTGAACATGACGGGAGTCTGTCTGGTGCAAGATTACGAGAAGCGATTTCATGGGGAAAAATCAGACCTGAGGCACCTCAGGTGACAGTAGAAGGAGATGCAAGTGTGCTACTGCCTTTGCTAGGTTCAGATTTGTTCAAATGAATGAGCAATACATTCCATTAGCCCAACACGCATTGCAGTCATGGGGCGCCAACCCTCTGTGCCACATTCAACAAGTGCATTGTGAATTGGTGCCAAATCTGGGCGCCGGCGCTCACCACTATACTGGACGGCAGCAGGAGAAGGGGTTTCGCTGAG
>CETM01039743.1_pt1 | contig 19541 bp, 12 predicted proteins | sample 361451 | NCBI WGS metagenome assembly CETM01 (sample SAMEA2622690, study PRJEB7988) | marine metagenome | isolation source: saline water (ENVO:00002010), including
ACATTTCTTACAAATTTATCTTTTAACAAAGGTATTGCTTCTTCTCTTCTTAATGGATGACCTAAAGGATTTTCTATAGTTACTTTTTCTGAAGTTGAATTATCATTGTATACAATTTCTATTGAGTTAGATATATGTCTTTTTGAGAATTCATAATAATCTTCTGTAAATTGTGGTTCCTCAAAAACGAATACTTGTTCTCTTAAATTATTAATTTGTTCAAATCCTTCAAAACTTTCCTCATACATTTCATATCTTAAATCACCAAAAAGAAGGGCAGCAGCGACCATGTATTCAAGACTATGATCCCGATCAGAAGCATTTTTCAAAATTTTTTTGTTTGAAATTATCCTTATTGCGGGTTCATGTGTATAAATATTTACCTTATCCACCTTATTTATATTATTATTAAATTCTTCACTTAGCTTAATTGCAGCTTCAACCGCTGACTGACCGTGAAACTCTGCAGGAAATAAAACTTTAAATAATACATTTTGAATAACCCAATTGCTAAGATCTTTTCCAAATTCTAATTTCGTATTATTCAAAAAACTAGATTCAAATCCCCATTTACTATTATCTTGAATGGATTCATAGACTTCATCTTTATATCTACTTATAATAGCAAGCTCAATTCCCCGCTTTGATGCATCAGCAGCTGCCCAGCTTTTTCTCTTACCAACATTAGGAAAATGCCTATAAGCTCTTAGGTTTGGTCCATCTAAAATTATATTGTTGACTGTCCTTCTAATAGCCTCAGAATTACCATTATTTACTAAATGAGAAAAGACAGAACCTGAAGCAAGTTTTACATAAAATACATGATCATAACCAAACTTATTTAATGAGGTTCCTAAACATAAAGATCCCTGTATTTCATATGCTTTGGTTAGTGAACTTGCAAAATCATAAAATTTATAACTGTTATTTTTGTAATAATAACTATAAATTGAACCAAAATTATCAGACGGATGTGCCCATTCTTTTGCTAAAAAAGTATCATTGTAATCAAACCATCTTGTTAAAACAGTTAAGTACCAAGAGATGCTTTCATAGCTTTCATCAGCAGTAAAATTTTTAAATGGATTTGTAAAATTTAGGCTTAACTTATTATTTGAAGCAAAATCAGCAACTTCTTTATGACTATTGGCTTCAATTATGCATCCTATTGTGTCTAATATCACTAATTTTGATGAAAAAAAGTGATTATCGTTTAGAACTATTTCTTTTTTAATATATTCAGTGATTAAAGAATCTAAATTATTAGAATTCAAAAATTATCTTTCTGATGGTCCAATATATTTGGCTGCTGGCCTAATCAAAATATCTTGCTCTCTTTGTTCGAAATAATGTGACGCCCAACCTACTGAACGTCCAGCAACAAATATTGGAGTAAATAAATCTACTTCAAACCCAAGCTCAGCTAAAAGAAGACCACCGTAAAAATCTACATTTGGGAAAAGATTTTTTTCTTCATCCATAATTTGATCTATTTTTTGCGCAATTTCAAATCGTATTTTTGATGATTTATCATCTGTAAGTTTTGCTACCCAATTTTTTACAATTGGACTTCTTGGGTCCTGTACTTTGTATACACCGTGTCCAAAACCCATAATTTTAGTTTTTTTCTCTAAAAGTTCTTTCACTCCCTTTTCTGCATCATCAATTGTCTCAAAAGAATTTATAAGCTCTACCGCTCTTTCATTTGCACCACCGTGAAGTTCACCCTTTAATGTTGCAATACCAGAAACAATAGCACCTGTTAAATCAGCTCTAGTTGAAGCAGTGACTCTTGTAGCAAAGGTAGAAGCATTAAAACCATGCTCTGCATATAAGATTAACATATCATCTAGTGCTTCTAATTTTTCTTTTGATGCACCATTGGGAAGTAGCGAGCTAGCAACTAAATACTGACTATTTAATTCATCTGTGCTTTCGTTGTGATATGAAGCAATGATGTAACAAACAATTGCATTAATCCTTGCAGATAATTCAGTCTTATCTTCATCATCTAATCTTTGTTTTCTTAAAGTTGTTAATTCGCCTTTGTATGAAACAATTGTCCTCACAACATCCATAGGGTGAAGCTTTTCTTTAATTTCTGTAAGTAACTCATTTAACTTTGTATCTTTGATAGTTTCTGAATAGTATTTTGAAAAACTTTTTTTGAAATTTTTATCATTCAAAGAATCTGTAATTATTAATGATGCAACTTCTTCATATGTATTATTAGATGTAAGATCAGTTGCGTCATAACCTCTATATCTAAGTGAAGTTCCTTCTTTGCCAACTGTAGAGATTGCTGTTTCTCCTGCAATGACTCCTCTTAAACCAGGTGAATAATCCATCGGTACAATTGTACAGTATTAACATTTATAAGGCCAGAAATTTAACTGCTCAAAGTAATTGTTTTTGATTATTAAGGTTATCATTTTCATATGGCACAAATACATAATTTAGAAACTAAAACTAGATATGGCTCAAGATATGTTGCAGGTTTTTTTATTTTAATTTCAAGTATATTACTTGCAGGATGGGTTGGTTTTTTTGTGTTTTTGCCAATTAAGTCAAGTATGGAAGTTGTAACATCTCTTGAGGAAAGATTCTTGCCAAGAGCTGAAGGTATGGTTTTAAATTTTGTTTCTCTTTCTGAGCCATCAACAATTATTACTTCCGATAATAAAATATTAGATGAATTACATGATGGACTAAACAGAGATCCAATTTCTTTGTCCGATGTTCCTCCATTTGTAATAAATACTTTACTAGCTGCCGAAGATAGTAATTATTATCTTCATGAAGGTGTAGATTTTGTAGCTATATTAAGCGCAGCATTAGATAATTTAAGAGGTGTAACCCGTGGTGGTTCTACAATCACTTCTCAAGTAGCAAAACAATCATTTGTCGGTGATGAAATTTCAGTAAGAAGAAAAGTTGCGGAAGCAGTTGTTGCTGCAGAGCTAGAAAGAAGATATACAAAAGACCAAATTTTGGAATACTACATAAATTCGATTTATTGGGGATCTGGAGCATATGGCATTCAGTCAGCTGCATATGAATATTTTGGAAAAGATATAAGAGATATCACACTTGACGAAGCAGCAACATTAGTTGTGATTATTAGAAGTCCTGCTTATTACAATCCAAGAAAATATCCAGAAAGAGTTATCGAAAGAAGAAATGATGTTTTGAATATTATGCTTAAAGAGGGTTTTATTGTTGACATACAAGCTAGATCAGCAAAGCTTGCACCCTTGAATGTTATTGATTCAATTCAGATTGACTCTCAAGCAGAACATGTCGTTGCAGAAGTAAAAAGACAACTTTTGAATGACCCTCAATTTGCAGTATTAGGAAACACTAAAGAGGAACGGAAGAAAAAAATATTTGGTTGTCCTTCTGACGATACCTCATGTACTGGAGGAGGGGGATTAAATGTATATATAACTTTGAATCTTGAGTTTCAAGAACATGCTAATCAAATATTAAATAAATGGGTTCCTTCCGGAGATGTTGACGATGAAAATGATGAACCCAAACCAACTGGTGTAATTACTTTATTAAATAATCTAACAGGCGGTATTGAGGTAATGGCTTCTGGAATTCCATTTGATGAAGAACAATACAATTTAGCAACTCAAGGTAAAAGAAATCCTGGTTCAGCATTTAAACCTATTACATTACTAGCAGCTTTAGAATCTGGTTCAAAGTTATATAGCTACAGAGATTCAAGAAGTCCAGTAGAGATAGATTGTGGTTATCCATGTGCTCCTGATGGAATTGGAACAAAATGGGTAGTAAGAAATTATGGAACCTCCATAACTGCAGACCGATATTTAAATAAAATAGCTGCACAAGATAGAGCAATTGAGCTTCAATGTGTTGGTTACCATGTGGAAAATATTAAAAATGTTGATTTTATTAAACAATTTCCACTGGTATCAAACTTAGACGAAATAGAAGATGAATTCGAAAAACTAGTTGAAATTGGAAAAGCGTTAAATCAACTTGATGAAGAGGGCAATCCAATAATTTATCAGGAAGATACAGAAAATGTTGAATTTCCAGATGGAACTGTTGTAATTACAGATCCAGAGTTAATTGAAGAACAAGCGAATACGACTCAAATTGATACTGAAAGTGAAACCCAATACATATTTAAACCATGTAATGACAAAAGTGAATACAACAGATCTGTAAAACTTCTTGACACCTCTGGAATGATTTCGCTCGAAGAAGCTACAAGAAGATCTATAAATACAGTATTTGCACAAATGGCGTCAGAAATTGGTGGGGAAAAATTAGCATCGACAGCAAATCGTATTGGTATAGACTCTGAAATTGATCCAGTAATTTCTCTTACATTAGGTGCTGGTGCAGTTACGCCAATTGAAATTGCATCTGCCTATTCATCTTTTGCAACAAATGGTGTGCTAGCTCCTCCCTATCTTATTGAAAAAATAGAAGATGCCAACGGTGAAATATTATATCAAAATATAGTTTCTCAACGAATTTCTATCCCTGACCCTGGTGCTGCAGCAGCTGTAAGAAAAACATTAGAAGTAGCAGCACAATTTGGAACTGGTACAAGAGCAGTTTTAGATGATAGACCTATTGCTGGTAAGACAGGTACTCACCAGGGATTCAGAGAAGCTTGGTTTATTGGTTTTATCCCACAATATACATCTTCTATATGGATTGGTTTTGCTGAAGAGCAGTTACCGCTAACAGATGTAGAAATCAATGGAGAGTTAATTAAAAATGTTTCTGGAGGTCGTGTACCAGCCCCTATGTGGAAAGAATTTATGACTGAAGTTGTAGAAGGTCTTCCAGTTTTAGAGTGGCCAATTGATCCTAGTGATTTAGAAAAATACTATGAAATTCCCACCGTCGTCATTCCAGAACTTACGGGTTTAAATGTACTTGTTGCTGAAGAAATAGCTTTTTCAAATTATTTACTTCCTGATATTAAATTAGTAGATTCTGAAGAAGCTCCTGGACTTGTTTTATCTCAAAGTATTGAAATAGAGGAAGAAGTTCCAGAGGGAACAGTTATTGAGCTAGAGGTTTCTGGTCAAAAATTTTCAGCACCAATTCCAAATATTCCACCATGTGAATTATTACCAGAAGAGGCAGAAAACCTTATCAAAACTTACATGCGTGAAAATAACGTAATTCTTTTTTTGAAGAAAAATTTTGAATCAAGCGACATTAAAGAGTGCCAAGGTAAAGTTATTGGAACAAACGTTGCTCAAGGAGCCACTATGTCTACGGGAGACACATTAATATTCATAATTGAGAATTCAGAGGATGATTCTTAGCGACCCATTTCATTAAAAATAAAATTAAAATAACCAATAACTCCAAATCCCGTACCACCCTCAGAGTATATTGAATTATTGCTTCTAGATCTAGCTGGTCCAGCAATATCTAAGTGAATCCAATCTAATTCATCAACAAATTCTTCAAGAAGCAAAGCCGCAGTAATTGCACCACCAAACCTACCACCTGAATTTTTCATATCAGCAATATTTGATTTAATTAAAGATTTGTAATTTTGTTCAAGTGGTAAAGAGTGATAGCTTTCAAAACTATCAGTATTTGCGTTTAAAAAATTATTCAATGTTTCATTATTATTGGAAAAAACCGCTCCAATCTCAACTCCAAGTGCGACATAAGCGGCACCGGTAAGTGTTGCTACATCGCATAGAATATCTGGTTTACTCTCACTAGCATAAGCTAAAGCATCAGCCATTATTAAGCGGCCTTCAGCGTCTGTATTCATTACTTCGATTGTTTTACCATTTCTCATATTTAAGATATCACCAGGTCTAATTGCTGTTCCACTAGGCATATTTTCAACTATTGGTGTATAAACTTTTAAACCAATATTTAAACCTTGTTTTGCAACCAATGCAATTACTCCCCATGCTGTTGCAGCACCAGCCATATCTGTTTTCATTGTTTCCATACCAGAAGGAGATTTCAAAGATAGACCCCCAGAATCAAATAGAACACCTTTACCTATCAACGCAATTTGTTTTTTTGCTTTAGGGTTGTACTCACCAATAAGAAATTTTGGAGACCTTTCAGAACCCTGGGCAACACCAATAACACCTCCCATATTATTTTCTTTTATCCATTTTTCATCATATGAATTAAATTTGATATTTAAATCTTTAATAAGTTCTTTTACTTTTTGCTCAAAAAATTCTGGTGATTTTGTAATTGCTGGATAATTTACCATGTCTCTTACCCAGAAGATTGAATCTACTTTATTTTGAATCTCTTCGGAGTTATCACTATCTAAAATAGTAAAATTTAAACGAGGTTTTTTATCAGATTTAAAGTTATCAAAACTATATGAAGAGATACAAATACCAAATTCAATAGAATACATATCTAAATTTTTTGATATTGGAACTAATTTAATCTCACAATCTTGGCCAATCTTTTTTCCAATAAGTGCTCCCAAATTTACAAATTCATGGGCTGTATCACAGCCTTTTGTGCCTACAAGAAGTGTTGAAATATTTTCTGAGCTATCGACGTTAGCCAAAAAAAACATTTGGTTTTTCTTGGCTTCAAATTGATTTATTTCAAATAAATTTTTGTTTTCTTCATAATTTTTGATCGATGTCAAAGATTCTTCATCAATAGCATCAATTAATATGACTTCTACTTTCATTTGCTTGCTGTCCACTCCTTTTCAAAATCTCTCGCTAACATCCATAACAAATCAGACAATCTATTTAGGTATACGATTACTTGTGTGTCGTCTATTTTGTTTATTTTTTTCCAAGTGACAGATTTTCTTTCTGCACGTCTAGAAACTACTCTACACCAATCAAATTTGGCAGCAATACTATTTTCCCCAGGAACTACAAAATAATCTGGAATTCCATTTTTCTCGGTCAAGATATCAATATTTTTTTCCAGTTTTTCAATCATGCTCTTAGTTACATAAGTCTCATTTGGGACTAACTTAGATCTTTTTTCTTTTGAGGTAGCTAATTCTGCTCCAGCCACGAAAAGCTCTCTCTGTATACTTAAAATTAGATCTTTTATTTCTGGGGGTAAATTCTTTTCATATCTTATTAAACCTAAAGCAGCTACTAATTCATCAACTGAGCCGTAAGCTTCTGGAGCAATGCTATCTTTAGATACAGCATCGCCATACAGCAAACGGGTCTCTCCCTTGTCTCCTTTTTTAGTATAAATTTTCATAATTCAAGAATAGTGTCATATAGAAAGTATTAAAGTTCCAGAAGCTCCTAATGAGATGATTAAAGATAAATAACTCAATCCAGTACTTGCCATGACTCCAGTGTATGATTTTTCTTGTAATGCTTTGTAGGAACCAAATGAGAGTGTACCTGCTGAAATATACAGTAAAATTATTACATTGTTTAATAGTTCGTTTCCAATCAAATTAAAAAAATCTGAACTACTTTCATAAAATTTTGTAAAAACTAGGAATGAGAGGACAGCAGAAAGATACATCGAAAATTTTGCAATATTTTTCATACCATTACGACTTATCGTTGGATCAACTAAAAACCAATGCCCGATCATCATTAGAGAAAAAACTGATGATATAAGTAAAACTGGAATCAAACTTTTAAAAGCATCAATACTAACTTCTCTAAATAATCCTAAAGAGAATATCAAAAATGCGATTGCTAAATAATAAACTCTTTCTTTTTTTTCGTATCTATACAAATAAAAAGCAAAGAAAAGTAGTCCAAGAAAAGATAAAATTTCTGCTTTTATAACCACATTAAGAGAAATAATTGCAATAAACAAAATGCTAAATCCTTTTTTAGGATTTGTTGAATGCACAATATAATACAAAAAAGGTATACAGAGTGTAAGAAATATATAGGTAAATTCACTCAATTGCATATGTAACTTACAATAATATATATGTTGAAAAATATAGTAAAAAATAATTACAAGGCTGCATTGATTACAACACTAATATTTATGTTTTTTCTAACAAATTTTTCAAATGTTCCTTTAAATTACTTCATTTCTTTTGATTTCATAAACACATTTATCATGTATTTTGGCTTATTCATAATTGCTATTCATAGTTTCAAAAACAATAAATTAATTGGAGTTTTTTTATCAATAACAATATTTTTTATCCCACCAGAAATATTTCCAAACTACAGCGGTCTCTTATATCCAGTTACATACCTATCGTTTATTACTTATCTTGGATACTTATTTTCAAAGGAATTGTTTATGAAGTGGAAAAACAATCAGTAATTATGAAATACAACGCAATTTATCTAAAATGAAATAATGAAACAGGGGTATAAACATTCTATTTTATTTATATTAGTTTTCAGTGCATCTTTTCTATTGATAAATAATCAAAATGAAGTTGCTGAAGCATATCAAATTAAATATCAATCACAAGACTTATCCTGTGCAGACAATGCTATTGCTCCTTTAAGTTCTATTAAGGATATTCAAACTTTTTTAAATTGTAACGGTTTTAATCCAGGACCAATAGATGGTCTTAGCGGTTCAAGAACTGATGGAGCAATCAAAAGCTTTCAAAAAACTGTTGGTTTAACAGCTGATGGAAAAGTTGGCCCTGCGACAAAACAAGCTATGAGAAGTTACAGTTCAACTACGTTTACATTTAAAGGAAGTGGTTGGGGTCATGGAGTGGGTCTTAGCCAGTATGGTACAAAAGGGTTAACTGAGCTAGGAGCTAGTTTTTGTTCGAATACAAGCTCATGTAACTCTAGTGAAGTTGTAAGTTACTATTTTCAAGGCACTTCTGTAAAACAATTATCAGACATCAGCTTATCCTCTCCAGATATATCAACAAATAGTAATGCTCTATGGGTTGGGTTAGCGCGAAATGCAAATTCTATTAGCTTAACTACTCTTCCTTCCTCAAGTCCTCCAACCTTATTCATATGTCAGGAAAATTTACCTAAGGTAGTGGGAGTACAAGCATTTCTTTCTTCAAGAGGTTTTGACCCAGGCACTGTAGATGGTGCGTATGGTGACAGAACTGCAAACGCTCTTAAAAATTATCAAGCTTCTGTCGGCATTAGTCAATCTGGAACTATAAATGATGAAACTTTAAATAATATAAAATCCGATGCAAATTCTGATGGGCCTTGTGAATCAGAATTTGGTCCGTTGAAAGTAGCAGGTGGTGCAACTATAAACATTATTTATTCAAATGGAAATTGCTACTTAACTGGACACCCTTTACTTTCAAAAGTTCCAGCGTCATGCAATATTGGAATTAGTTGGTCTGACGGTGGACGAATAAGAGTTGGTCCAAGGGAACATAAACATGGGATTCTTAAATTAAGAAATAAAAGTGTATCAAATGGTTTTCATGTTTCATTAGCTGTCAATATTGAAAAATATTTATATGGATTAGCTGAAATGCCGTCACATTGGAATGTGAAAGCACTTGAAGCTCAAGCTTTAGTTGGTAGAAGTTATGCTGTCTTCCAATATTTAAAACAAAATTCTCCATCCGAAAAAACTGATACTGATGCTGGATTATCAAGCTCCAGAAAAAGTTATTGCTGGTGCCATATTGGCTCTACAGCTTCAAGTCAATATTATTATGGCTACCTGAAAGAAATTGCTGGACCTAACTGGGTGCAAGCTGTAAATAATACTTCAGGAAAAGTCATAACCTATGATGGAGGATATACTCAGAGCTCTGTTGTTCAAGCGTTTTATTCATCATCTACTGGTGGAAAAACAAATGATAATGTAGTTGGATTTGGTTCTGCAACTCCATGGCCATATTTAAAAACAGTTGATGATCCATGGTCAGTAGATAATAGAGTTGGAAATCCAAAAGCTGCGTGGTCGTATGACTTCAGCTCTTACCAGTTATCCAAAAATATTCTTTGCGGTGAGACACCATGCTTTGATGCAATAACAGATATTTATGTATCTTCTGCTTCAGAATCTGGTGCTGCTTTACAGGTTACAATGAAAGGTTTTAAAAATGGATCTGCTAAAACTGTAACTAAATCCGGTAGAAATATTAAATCTCAATTAGGATTCACATCACATTATTTCAAAACATCAAGTCAGTCGGATGTTTCGAATTTAAATATAGGACCAATTACTGCAAACAATACAACAACCACCGCTGTTGAAAATACTTCAAGCTCAACAGGTGATACTCCACAGTATGCAACTTCATCTAGTGGCCTAAATTTCTTATCAAAAGCAGGACTTTTAAATGTATGTAATGAAACATCAAGTGCATGTCAAGCAAAAACAATTTCAAGAGAAGAAGCTGCAGCAGTTGTAACTGTGGTTGGTGGGGTCTCTCTTGATGCTCCAAATGCATATAGTGATGATGATCAAAGTGTTTACCAACAAGCAACAAATGCTTTGCCTTATTATGGAATGCAAGTTTGTTTTGGTAGCCCATTTCAAATTCAACCATCCGAAACTGTTTCTAGAGATGAACTTGCTTGTTTACTTGTTAAGTCTATAAGAGCTGGAACAACTGAAAATCTAAGTGGTTCAGTTGATAATTACTCTGATGAAGGTGCAAGTAAATGGACAAATGAAATAAATGTACTTGCAGCAAATGAAGTAATACCTGCATGCAGTGACTTAAGCGATAAATTTTGTCCAAGTCGAAAAATAACAATCGGAGAAGTTTCATATATTGTAAATAAATTAGTTGAAAAATCACTCGTTCCGACATCGGTATTTGATGCTAATCCATTCCAAGCAGGCTGGGCAGCAAATGGTGGTGAAGTAACTGAAGCATCATCCACAGCTGTTTCAAATCCTAATGCGGGTAATGATGCATGCGTACCCCAGGACAATAGTTCTCTTGTTATAAATTCGACTCTAGATATCCAACAATTTCTATCCAATAATGGATTTAATCCTGGGCCAATTGATGGACAATCTGGTCCAAAAACTAAAAATGCAATTATTTCCTTTCAAAAAGAAAACGGACTTTTAGCAGATGGTATAGCTGGAAATAAAACTAAAGCTGCAATGAGAGCATATACAGGTTGTAAAACTGAAAATGTTTGCATTGCAAGAGATAATAAATCGGCAAAACTTGACTCTATTGCAGATGTTCAAACGTATCTAGCAAACAACGGATTTAATCCAGGAATTATAGATGGAAAAATGGGATCCTACACCAGAGAAGCAATAAAAGCCTTCCAAAGAAAAGTTGGATTAATTCCAGATGGCGTCGCTGGAACAAGAACTAAATCTGAAATGAAATCTTATACAGGCTGTTAGCCGAGATACTTTCTAATTTTTTTTCCAATATATTCAGCATTTATTTTAAAAAACTCAGCTAAATCTTTTTCTGGTGCAGATTTACCAAATGTTTGAATACTAAAAGATTCAGTTATGTTACCAATATAATCTGACCATCCTGTAGCTTTACCTAACTCAATGGTAAAGGTAAGTTCATTATTATTTAGTGACTCAGATATTTCAGAAGTTAATTTATTTAGTATTGGAACACTTACAATTTGAACTGAAAAATCTTTCAGTATCTCTTTTACTTCCCATGCTAAATTAACTTCTGAACCTGATGCAAAAATAGTTAAATCATTACCTTTAGAAATGACAAAGCCACCTTTTAGGAAATCTGAATATTTGATATCATAATCTAAAAATTTCAAATTTTGCCTTGTCAGTGAAAGAGCTTTGGGGTTTTTTGTGTCTGAAAATAAATACTTATATGCATAGATTGTTTCAATACTATTTGAGGGTCTAATAACATCTAGTCCAGGAATTAGCCTCAAAGACATAAGGTGTTCTACTGGTTGGTGTGTTGGGCCATCTTCACCAAGATATATTGAATCATGGGTAAAAATATAAGCAGAATTTAAATTCATCAATGAAGCTAGCCTGATGCTTGGACGCATATAGTCTGAAAAAACTAAAAAAGTAGAACCAAAAGAAAATAAATTACTATGAAGACTTATTCCATTAACTACTGCTGCCATACTGTGTTCTCGAATTCCAAACTCTATATTTTGTCCACTTCTATTTTCACTTTTGTATGATTCTTCACTAATTATTTGTTTAGTTGATGCTGCTAGATCTGCCGAACCCCCTAGAACAAATTTATTCTTTAAGCCAATTAAATTCAAGTAATTACCGCCAGTAACACGTGTGGCTGCTTCTTGAATTTCAAAACTTTCAGGAAAATTTAATTCTTTTTTTTCAAACTGTTTCCATAGTTTTTTAAATGATTCATCATTTTTTAATTTATTGTTTAAGTTTGAATTCCATTTTTCATAAGATTTATCATCCTCTAATCTTTTTTCAGCAAAATAATCATGGACATCATCACTATGCTCGAAAGGATCTCCTTCCCAGCCTATTTCATCAAAAAATAATTTCATTTCTTCACTACCAAGAGGAGCGCCATGTATTGAGCTAGTATTTTGTTTATTTGGTGCGAATTTTCCGATAGTACTTTTTGCAATAATTAAAGAAGGTTTTCTTTTTTCTTCTTTTGATAAATCTATCGCATTTTTAATTTCTATTTCGTTGTGTCCATCAACTTCTAAAACTTGCCATCCAACAGACTCGAATTTTTTCTTTTGATCCGTAAGGGATACTTTATCAACATTGCCATCTATAGAAATATTGTTGTCATCAAAAATATAAATCAGTTTTCCTAATTTCCATACTCCAGCTAACTCCGCAGCTTCAAAAGATACCCCTTCCATCAAATCACCGTCAGAGACTATTCCATACACATTATGATCAATAATGTCTTCTCCTAAAACTTCAGATAAATAGGACTCAGCTAAAGCTAGTCCAACTCCAGTTGCAAATCCTTGACCAAGAGGTCCTGTAGTAATATCTATTCCTAATGATGTGTCAACTTCAGGATGTCCAGCAGTATTAGAATCTAGTTGTCTAAATTGCTTGATATCGTCTATAGAAATATCAAAATTATTGAAATGAAGCAAGCTATAGAGCAACATCGAACCGTGGCCGGCACTTAAAACAAATCTATCCCTGTTGATCCAATCGGGGTGTTTATTTGATACTTTTAAAAAATATTTAAATAAAACTGTTCCGACTTCTGCCATACCCATAGGCATTCCTGGATGTCCAGAGTTAGCTTTTTCAACAGCAGCTGCTGAAATAACTCGAATAGATTTTGTTACTTTATCAAACATTGCTTTAAGTATATAAGAATCTATACAGACGCAAAGGAATCTTTTGCATGGTAAGAAGACCTTACTAACGGGCCTGACTCAACATGTGGAATTCCAAATGATTCTCCTAGAAATTTATAGAAATCAAATTCTTCTAACGGCGCATATCTATCAATTGGCCTGTGTTTGGCTGTAGGTCGTAAGTATTGTCCAATAGTTACAATGTCTACATTTAATTTTGAAATATCTTTTAAAACTGATGCTACTTCTTCTTTACTTTCGCCCATACCAACTATTAATCCTGTTTTTGTTTTTCCCTGAAAACCTTGAGATTTTACATAGTGGAGCAATGATAAAGATCTTCCATAAGATGCTGAAGTTCTTATTTCTCTTTGTAGTCTTGGCACAGTTTCAAGATTATGATTGATTACTTCAGGGGAAGCGCTAATTATATTATCAATTGCTGACCTATCCCCTTTAAAATCAGGAATCAAAACCTCTACGTCACATTTGTTATTTAATTTCTTCACTTCATTAATAGTTTCAGCAAAAAATAAAGAACCTCCATCTTTTAAATCGTCTCTATTGACTGAAGTAATTACAGCATGGGTAAGTTCCATTGCCTTAACGCTTTCTGCTACCCTTGCAGGCTCTTCCCAGTCTAGGCTTCCAGGCTTTCCGGTTTTTACATCACAAAATCCGCAAGCCCGAGTGCATACATCACCCATAATCATAAATGTTGCTGTTCCCATCGACCAGCATTCATATATATTTGGACAAGATGCTTCTTCACAAACTGTATTTAGCTTTTTTTCATTTAATAAGTTTTTTAAAGATCTGTAATCATTTCCTAAATTAGCTTTTACCTTCATCCACTCAGGCCTCCTTGGTTCACTTGGTAAAACTCCTCTGATAGTTATCGGGATACCTTTATTAGTGGGTCTAAAAACTCCGTTGGCAACCATTTTGTCAATATTAAACTCTTTTCTTGACTTGAGCTGCTTAGGTGTAAATTGTGAAAATTGCTTGTCAACTTCAAGATACTGAAATGATTTTGCAAAATTCTTAGATATTATTTCTGAAACTTCATCAAAGGATACTTCCTGATTAAAGTTCTGTATTGAAGTTATTTTTTCTAACTCATTCCCACAAGGATTGATTAGTTCAAAACCCTCAAGTTTATCAAAAATATTTAGTGAAAATCCATGATATGTAGTCCACTTACTAACTTTTATTCCGATTGAAGCAATTTTCCCATTTTCAGTCCAAACCCCTGTATCGTCTTCCTTTGTGAATGAGTCAATAGATAATTCCTCAAGAGTATCAATTAATACTTCTTCAATTAACCTTACGAATGGAACTACTTTTTTTGGATCTTCAAGTCTAATAATTGGATACCCGATCAATTGCCCTTCTCCGTGAAAAGTAATATCACCACCTCTATCAGTCTCAAAAAAATCAATTTTCATATTTTCCAAGTCTTTGAGAGGTACTAATAAACTATCGCTTTTTGATGTTCTTCCAGAAGTAATAACATTTTCATGTTCAAGTAATAATAGATAGTCATCGTTGTCCAAGTTGCTTGCAACAGATTTGTGTAAACCAACTTGCAAATCGTAAGCTTCAGAATACGGAAGTTTACCGAGCCATCTTACATTTAGTTTTCTCAAATTAATTTAATTCCTGTGACCAATCAGAGTTTTCCAATTTCTCTTTAATAGAATTTAAAAATAATAATGCAACTGATCCATCAAAAACACGGTGATCCCAAGTCAAACTCAATATTCCAGTATGTCTTATTGCTATAGAGTCCGTTCCATCTTGAGTTTCAATTACAACTGGTCTTTTTTTAACTGACTCAGTAGATAATATTGCCACATTAGGTTGATTAATTATAGGAGAAGTTAAAAATGAGTTAAAAGATCCATTATTAGAGATTGTAAATGTGCTACCTGAAACATCGTCCAAATCATAGTTTCCTTCTCTTAACTTTTGTGATATATCAGAAATTTTTCTGGCAAGGCCTTTTAAACTCAATGAGTCTGCTTCACGTAAGGTCCCGACTAATAAACCCTCTTGATTTAGATCAATAGCGATACCTAAATTAATTTGGTTATGAATATTGTGCATATCTTTATCTAAATCAAATGAACTATTAACTACTGGATAATCCCTCAAGGCGTAAATTGTTGCTAAAGAAATAAATGGAAGATAAGTAAGAGAGAAACCATTATCTTCCTTGAATGATTTCTTATTGTTACTTCTAAGTATTTCAACATTTTCATAATCAACCTCAACAGAAGTCATAACGTGAGCTGAGGTTTGTTTTGACATAACCATATTTTCAGCAATTCTTTTTCTCAATCGTGAAATTTCACCGCTGGAAGATTTATCTACTTGTCCTTTATCTTGCTGTTGTAAAGGTGGTTCTTTTGCCTTTTGAGTTACCTTATTTCCAGAAGATATGAAACTTTCGATATCTTTTCTAGTAATTCTTCCACCTGAACCGGTACCTTTAACTTTTTCAAGATCAATATTATTTTCAGAGGCAATTTTTCTTACAACTGGAGATAGTTTTAAATTAGATTTTTTTATAGTTGGTGCAGGCATAACTTCTTCATCAATTTCTTCTTGAGTTGGTTTTTCTACAATTTCAATTTCATTTGAAGATTCTTCGATTACAGGGTTTTCATTTGAATCTCCATCAAGTTCTAGAAGAGATGCACCAACTTCAACTGTCTCCCCTTCTTCAACCAACAATGAAGTTACTTGACCTGTAAAAGGTGACGGAACTTCCGTATCAACTTTATCAGTTGAAATCTCTAAAATTGGATCATCTTCTTTCACGTTATCACCAACTTGAACTAGCCAACGAAGTATTGTTCCTTCAGTTACCGTTTCACCCAATTGGGGCATAGTTACAATTTGACTCATAGTTTTATTGTAATTCTTTTATAGCTTTTATGACTTTTTCCGCACTCGGTATGAAAGCATCCTCAAGCACAGGAGCAAAAGGAATATGAGTATTTGGAGGTGTAACTTTAACAATTGGGTTATCTAAGTTCCAAAAACCTTTTTCAGCTACCATAGATGAAATTTCAGATGCCACTGATGAAAAAGGAACATCCTCCTGTAAAATACACAAATTTGATGTTTTTTCGACAGATTGAAGAATAATTTCTTCATCAAGGGGAACAATTGTTCTAATGTCAACAATCTCAACAGAAATGCCTTCCTTTTCTAATTCTTGAGCAGATTGCTCTGCTACTGATACCATTCCTGACCATGTAACAATTGTTATGTCTGAGCCTTCTTTGACTATTTTTCCCTTACCAATTTCCACTTCGTACAGTCCAAGCGGCACATCCATTTTTATGTCAGGTTTTCTATATAGTTTTTTATGCTCTAAATACATAACTGGATTTAGATCATTCACAGCAGCTACCAAAAGTCCTTTTGCATCATATGGATTAGATGGAGCAACTACCTTAATTCCAGGATGATGAGCTAATAATGATTCAGGACTTATTGAGTGAAATGGACCAGACCTTGTACCTGCTCCTGTTGGACCCCTAACAACCATAGGGACAGCTTTTCCAGCTTTCCAATGATATTTTGCTGCTTCGGTTGTTATCTGATCAAGTGCTGGATATACAAAATCATAAAACTGTAACTCAACTATCGGCTTCTTACCAGCAAGAGCTGCTCCAACTGCTGCTCCGGTAAATCCGCCCTCTGAAATTGATGTATCTATAACTCTGAACGGTCCATATTTATCAAAAAGACCTTTTGTTGCTTTAAACGCACCTTCGAAAACTCCGATATCTTCACCCATCATAAAGACGTTTTCATCATTTTCCATCAACTCATCTAATCCGTTAGTAATTGCTTCAATGTAGTTCATTGTTTTTTTATTATCTTCACTATTTTCAATTTTTGGAGTAGTTCTTAATGCAAAAATATCTGCTTCCTCATTTTTTGGATCCGGATTGTCTTGATTTTTTGCCCAATCTAAAGTTTCTTTTATTTCGGTTTCTAACTCATCTGTTAAATTTACAAAATGTTCAGTTGTGAATAATCCTTCCTCTAACAAGGCATTCTCAAATCTTGCAATGGGATCTCTTTTCATCCAAAAATCTCTTACTTCATCATTTACGTATTCAGCTGGATCATGTCCAGCGTGACCGTAATGACGAAAGGTGACTAATTCAATTAATGAAGGTCCGTTACCATTTCTAGCTTCTTCACACGAATCATGAACTGCATCTATTACTTCATATATATCATTTCCATCAATAATCTTTGCTGGAATACCATACCCCGCAGCTCTATCAGCTACATTAGGTGTACCAAATTCAGTATCGTTTGGTGATGAATAAGCAAACTGATTATTTTGAACTGTAAAAACTATAGGTAGATTAAGCACAGCTGCCATATTTACACTTTCGTGCCAAGTACCTGTTGCAGTAGCGCCCTCACCACAGTTTGCAACTGCTACAACCCCAGTACCACTTTGTTGAGATGCTAAAGCCCAACCAACTGCTACAGGTGCTGAATCAGGGAGTGGAGAAACAACCATCAAAGTACCTTTATCAACAATACCAAAGTGGCTATTTCCATCTCGTCCTTTAGAAGGACCATCGTTTTTTCCAAAGAAATTTAATGCAATTTCCTTAAGAGTTACCCCTTTTTTAATTTGAACACCAAGATCTCTGTGAGTTCCACCAAATATGTCTTTTGAATCCATCCCAGCAGCAATACCCGCCATAGATGCTTCTTGACCAATTCCTGGATAAACTGCCCCACTTAACTGTCCACCTTTGTACATTTTTAACAATCTGTCCTCTAGTAATCTTTGTGTTTTCATAGATTTGTAGATATCCCACAAAACTTCTTTTGAAAGTGTTGCTGAATAGCCTTGCCTAGTTATTTTTTCAATTTGCATATTAATGTAACCCCCTACCACTTAAACTCATTAATGATTCGCCAATTGCTTCACTCAAAGTTGGATGTGCATGTATAAATTCTGATGCTTCATCTGGAAGCGCTTCCCAACCAACCATATACATTAATTCATGTATCATTTCACCAGCTGCTGGTCCACATACACTTGCTCCTACTATAGGACCATTTTCTTCTGAGTAAATCTTTACTAATCCATGGTTTTGATTTTGAATCATAGCTCTACCTATACCAGCAAAGCCATGTTGGGATTGATTAATTTTCATTCCAAGCTCTTTTGCTTTTTCAGAGTTTACACCTACTTCTGCAAGCTCAGGCCTTGTGTAAACAACATAAGGTATAGCGTTGTAATTAACCGCCTTATTCTCACCTGTCGCAATATGAGTTATAGAACTTACTGCTTCTGCAAAAGCAACGTGTGCTAATTGTGGAGTGCCCTCAACAATATCACCAAGTGCATAAATATTTTCTATCTCCGTTTGTAAAGTTTCTAGGTTAGTTTGTACAAATCCTTTATTAACTTTTATACCCACTTCTTCAAGTCCAATGTTTTGGGTTAGAGGTTCTCTTCCTACAGCAACTAAAACACAGTCAAAAGTATCACTTTCTCCGTCAGAAAAACTAACTTTTTTATCAGTAATTGATTCAACAGATGTACCTAATTTAAAATTTACTCCTCTTTTAGATAGTTGTTTTCTTAATTCACCAGATGTTCTTTTATCTAAGCCAGGTAATATTTCACTATCTAGCTCAACAACTACAACATCAGAATCTAAGTCATTTAAGAGGCTTGCAAATTCGCAACCAATAGCACCTGCTCCTATGACACAGACTTTCTTTGGTGGTTTCTCCCAATTCAATGCTGTGTCTGAAGTGATAGTAAACTCATTATCAATTTCAATACTTGGAAGAGATCTAGGTTTTGAACCAGTTGCAAGAAGTATAAAGTCTGATTCAATTACTATTTCTTCACCATCAGCTTTTTTAACAATGACATTATTTTTGTCTTTAATTGAGCCCCAGCCTTCAATTACATTTACTTTTTTTGAGTTAAGTAACATGCCGATTCCACCAACAAGCTTATTGACAATTTCATATCTTTTTTCAGCTGTTTTAGCCCAGTTAATAGATTTCTCATTAACATCTATTCCAAATTCATTTGAGGTTTCAATTTCGTGATTTAGTTCAGCAACATGTAGCCAGTATTTTGCTGGTATACAACCTCTGTTTAAACAAGTTCCACCGAGAGTGTCTGATTCAATAAGGGTGGTTTCTAAATCAAAATTGCTTGCGTAAAGTGCAGCAGCGTATCCTGCCGGCCCTCCGCCAATGATGGTCAATTTTTTCAAATTACCTCTTTCCAGATAGGGTCTCTATCCAATCGAGATAATAACTACACTTTTACAAGGGGTT
>CETM01056108.1_pt1 | contig 19541 bp, 26 predicted proteins | sample 361451 | NCBI WGS metagenome assembly CETM01 (sample SAMEA2622690, study PRJEB7988) | marine metagenome | isolation source: saline water (ENVO:00002010), including
ATCAATCAGATTGGAGAGGATTGGGAATATGGATTCAAAATACCAGATGGATTTGGAAAATATATGGTAAAGAAAGGGTCAATTACAATAGATGGGATTAGTTTAACAATTGCAGATATAAATAAAGAAAGACTCACAGTTGCAATTATCCCAACGACATACTCAGAGACGATATTATGTAAACGAAGATTGGGAGATGTGGTAAACATTGAAGTTGATATATTAGCCAAGTATACGGAGAGGTTATTGGAAAAATAATGGCATTAACAACAGAAGTTCATCCTGTAAAATTGAATGCAGAGATAGCATCTGAGGGCATAAACATAGAATATTTAGATGGGAGAACTGTGAAATATGCAAGTAAACCTCATAAAATAGAAAAATGTATTCGGTGTCAGCCTGGAAAGGATGTTCACGTTATAAGTATACAGAAGGGGAGGGGAGAAATTGTATATGTGGACGAGTTAAAAACGGACCACAAAATTCTTGAGTCAACAGGGGTGGGAAAGTATCTAGTTCCTTCGGGAAAATCGGTCGAAATTTTTGAAGGAATTACGGCTCAAAAGGAAGGTCATTCAATTGAAATTTGTGTTGATTTTAAATCCGCAAATGGGAGATTATTTGTGTTTCAAGAGGATGAATTTGGAGAGCTTGCTCACGAGTTGATTGGGGATTTAAAAACAAGTGGAAAGAATGATTGATTATTTAAAATTATTGAGAAGTTGTTCTCAGATGATAAAGAACAATGCAAGTTAATGTACTAATGATTGCGCACGCACTCAATACGTAATAAGCTTCATTGAATAGGTTCGAATCGGCCATGAATCCTACGATGACTGGGCCTATTGCCCCAGATAAAAGAAAAGTGGTTCTTTGAAGACCTAGGCTAGATCCTTGTGCTTCGTTTGGTAGCAAAGATACATCATACGTGGTGATTGTTGGCCAGAATCCCAATTGTAAACTAATAACGGCTACGATGAGAGCTATAGAAAATATGCCATTTGAAATAGGCAAAAGTAGCAGTCCAAAGGCTGTTAGAAGGGTGGTGAAGATCAAGGGTTGGAAAAATCCACGTTTATCGGAGACCCATCCAAGAAGGGGTTGGATCAGCAGCCCACCGATGAAAAAAATACTAAATAGCCCCGCAGTGGTTGACTCGTCGATTCCTTTTATAGAGATTAAATAAGTGGGAAAAAAGGAGGTGAATCCTTGGTAAACAACAGACATAGAGATCATAGAAAATGTAATGAGAAGTATTGCTGGCTTGCTCAGGGCTTGGTAGATTTTAGAAAAAATGCCGGAGAGGGAAGTTGGCGGGGGGGAGGTATGAGTTTTGGAGTAGGGAGGGACTGTGATCCAGAGTACCATTGCAATGAGAAGGAAGAGTGGGATTGCAAAACCGATCCCTATGCGCCAACCAAATGCGGTGTTTTGGTAAGCTAAGAATACTAAGAGTGCGAGAGGTGGAAGAATGGAATTCCCAATAGCCCCCAGTGCATTAGTAATTCCGATAACTGTGGCCTGTAATTTAGGATAAAGTTGTACAAGAATGGTGACTCGTGAAGTGCCAAAAAGCCCAGATCCAAGGCCAAATAATAGCATTCCAACTACCAATGCTAATAAAGAGCTAGAGAAAAAAATGATGATGAGGCCGAAAGATGCCACGATCAGACTTGACGTCAGTGCTACCCGTTCGCCGAATGTATCTGCAAAAATACCACCGGGGAATTGGCTTAATGCCTTCGAAGCTGCTAACGAGCTGAGCAAAAGTCCTGCTACCGTGTTTCCGATGGAAAATTCCAGTTTTATATAAGGAAGTAAAACGGGGAAAATGACATCTACACCAAAACGTAGGAATTGTCCCAATCCAACGGTGAGTAGCACCAGAAAAGAACCAGAAGCAAAAATTCCTCTGGATTTTTTTAATAAATTTTCCACTATGAAAATTTCGAATGGGCAATATGATAATGGTTTGGATTTGCCATAGTCGAGTAGGATGGTGGAAAATAGAAATAGTACCGAAGACGTTTTTCCTGTGGCACTTGAACGTTAATCATGCGCATCACGGTGAACGTTGCGATGAGCATAGATGGAAAAATAGCATCTAGTCTCCGAGAACAATTGGTAATAAGTGGACCGTCTGATTTTGATCGTGTTGATTTGTTACGTGCGCAATGTGATGCGGTTATGGTGGGAGTACAAACAATTTTGGCAGACGATCCCAAACTGCTGATACACGATGAAAAGTTGAGTTCGAATAGGAGAGATGGGGGCGAGTCTGCACATCCGGCTAGGATACTCGTTGATTCATTAGGGAGAACTCCAAATAATGCCCAAGTAATGGGAAAGGACGCACGTACGATCATCTTATTGAGCGGGGCGGCAGAAGAGGAAAGAATTCAAGAGTTAAACGGACTGGGTGTAACGACGATAGTTTCGGGAGAGAAACGAGTGGACATGGAAAATGCCATGACATTACTCAAAGAGGAAGGGATTAAAAACATACTAGTCGAAGGAGGGGGAGAGCTTATTTTTACATTGATAGAAAAAGATCTCGTGGATGAACTAACAGTATATATCGCACCCATGATTATTGGAGGAAGAGGTGCCCCTACACTAGCTGACGGAGAGGGTTTTGTAGATAGATTTCCACGTTTTTCGCTGATGAAAGTGCAAGAAAGTGACGAGGGTGTCGTGTTGTATTTTAAGAAAATACTCAATAAATAAAATAAATGCTATCGATCGAATAGATCATCCAGATATACTCCTGCATCCAACGCTGCTTGGACGCCCATAGAACCTGCAGTTATTGCTTGTTGGTAGTGAGAATCCACAACGTCTCCGGCTCCGAAAATTCCAGGGACCGCGGTGTGTGTCTTTCCAGATCCAGACCCACCTTGTGTTAGGAGATATCCTTCGGGGTCTAATTCAACAGCAGTTGGACGTAGATAATCTGTATTTGGAATATGACCAATTGCGATGAACAAAGCGCCGACATTAAGAGTGGAATTCTCAAACCCAGGCTCGGTTTTTCTACTGGAGGGATTTCCATCAGCATGGTGAATAAGATCGATGGTTGAAATGCCTTCATCGGGAGTACCATTGATCTGTGAAATCTCAGTATTCCAAAGGATAGAAATATCGCCGGATTCGACTTTTTTCATGATTCGGTCAATCCAGTATTTTTCTGCACGGAAGGAATCTCGCCGGTGCGCTATATACACTTTATTTGCAAACTTTGTTAGGAAGTGTGCTTCTTCCATTGCAGCATCCCCACCTCCGACAACGAGCATATCTTCATCTTTAAAGAATGCCCCATCACAGGTTGCACAGGTGGATACACCATACCCCATCAGCTCATCCTCTCCAGGGACACATAGGGTGCGGGCACTCGCTCCACTGGCAACTATAAACGCGTCAGAGGTGAGAAAAGTCCCATCAGATAGCCCTACTTGGAAAGGGTGGGTTGTATCATCGATAGTGACTATAGTCCCGTATCGTGTTTTGGCTCCAAATTTGATAGCCTGGGTTTTCATTCGGCTTATTAGTTCAGGGCCAGTAATTGCGTCTGGAAAGCCAGGGTAGTTTTCAACTTCGGTTGTGAGAGTTAGTTGGCCGCCGGGTTCGGGACCTTCGATTACTAGGGGATCGTTTTTGGCCCGTGCTGAGTAGATCGCTGCAGAAAGGCCAGCAATGCCAGCCCCAGCAATGATAAGTTCTCGATGTTCAATTTCCTCGGAAAGAGGACCAGAGGAGATGGGTTTTGGGGTCAATGTGTATAATCAGGAATGGTGGAGGAAACCACTTTCGACTTAAATTTTAGAATAGTAAGAGAGAATAGAAAAAATAATTACAGTTTCGAAGTCCTTGTATGACTATGAGTGCAGATCTCGTGGAAAAAACGGAAAGGTATGAGAGGATGCTTTCTTCTGCGCTAGATATCGTGAAGATGGCGCCACAAGAGTCTTCATCATTGTCAGCCTCGGCGGATGAATGTATGGAGATGGTACGGGCCTACCTAAGTGATGGGCAAAATTTCCACAAAAAAGGGGATTATGTCAATGCACTAGCTGCATTTTCATATGGGTATGGATGGCTAGATTCAGGCGTTCGTTTTGGGCTTTTTGCAGTTCCAGAGGGCACAGGTTTGTTTACTATTTGAGAGTTAGAATGGTGAGATAAACTCAACAACTACCAGTAAGCTTATATTTCATAAAATAGCAGCAGCACCGAAAGATTTAAAAGCTATACATATTAATGACTGGTTATAAGAGCAAAAATAAGGACTGTCAAGTGGAAGAATTTGACCCCGTATTTTTCCTTTATAAATAACATGACTGACACACGTATTCGAGAATTCGAAAAAGAAGAAAAAGAGACTGAAAATGAAGTAGAAGAAGGTGTATGTTCTGAATGTGGAGGTAGGTTGGTAAACGATGAAGAAAGGGCAGAGGTCATCTGTGAAGATTGTGGCCTAGTTACAGAAGAAGATAGAATTGATCCAGGTCCAGAATGGCGAGCATTCAATCCGCAGGAACGGGATAGAAAATCGAGGGTCGGAGCACCGACGACCACCATGATGCATGACAAGGGTCTTTCAACCAACATTGGGTGGCAAGACAAAGATGCATATGGAAAATCCCTTTCGCCGCGTCAAAGGGAGAAAATGCAGCGATTGCGAAGATGGAATGAGAGATTTAGAACGCGGAATTCAAAGGAAAGAAATCTGAAACAAGCACTGGGAGAAATCGATAGAATGGCGTCGGCTCTCGGCCTTCCAGAAAATGTAAGAGAAATGGCATCTGTGATATATCGCAGAGCACTAAACGATGATTTGCTTCCAGGTAGATCCATAGAAGGAGTAGCCACTGCAGCGTTATATGCATCCGCGAGGCAGACCGGAACGCCTAGAAGTTTAGATGAAATTTCGGATGTCAGTCGGGTTGATAAGATGGAACTTACCCGAACTTATCGATATATTGTACGTCAATTGGGATTGGAAGTTCAGCCAGCAGATCCCGTGAGTTACCTCCCAAGATTTACATCTGAACTAAATCTTTCTGAAGAGGCAGAAAGAAGGGCGAGAGAATTACTCCAGGCTGCGAAGAAAGATGGATTGCATAGTGGGAAGAGTCCAGTTGGGCTTGCTGCTGCTGCCATTTATGCAGCGGCATTGCTAACAAATGAGAAAGTAACTCAGTCAGAAGTGAGTGAAGTGACAGATGTTAGTGAAGTCACGATTAGGAACAGGTACAAGGAACTACTAGAGTCTGCTGAGGCAGGAACGGCCGCTTAAATTTATTTAAAATTGAAAAATTTACTCTATTTTCGATAGAATCCCGCAGCCTTCGCAATGGATCATCAGGGAGTTATTTTTTTCTTGAAGTTTTGTATCAGGGAGACCACAATCAGGACAAATAACATAGGTTTTAGAGAAGGACTTAATGACCAACGAGACACGGTCGGTTGAAAAGGATCCAGTCAGTCTTGCGCGGCCCGTCTCGTCGATATTCGCACTGGTTCCAAATTCATTTTGAAGGAATTTGAGGACTAAATCTGCTTCCCGGTTCAAAACCTCAACTGTATTCTTGAAATTTTCATATACAGTGACATTTCCTTCTGGTCGGACCACGGGGTCGGGTAAATTCCATCGAGAATGGGTAGAAACAACTTCGGGCATTGTTTCGAATGCTTGGGTCAATAGATCCTCATAATTAGACATGTCTGGTTAGAATCGGCCTATCGATATGAAGCCTTTCATATATTGAGTCCCATGCTAACGGGGGTCAGAATTAGCTTATATCCTCTCAAAACATAAATAACTTTGAAAAGATATGAAAAAACAAGAGCTTATACATTTACATGGTCTTCTCGCAGAAGTGCCTATATATTGCAAGGAAAACCACGACGTTTCGTTTGATGTACACGAGTATGAAGAACAAGAAATTCGACCTACATCAATACATCAATCTAAAACGGATCATAAAAATGCAGTATTCACATTGGCGAAAGGAATTTGTGCTTCTCTTGCGCCGGGAGAAGAAGTAGAACAGATTACAATATAATCACGTATTATATCATTTTAACAGAAGTTGACCCTGATTTAGAGCTATTCTTGACCGTATCCTTCTTCGGATTTCTCGTGTACAACAATATTGAGTATTTTTAGAGGTATATTTCGTAGTTTTTGTCCTATCTCTTTTCGCGCGATTCTCAAAGCGTGTTCCTCACCTTCTGCATTGAAAACAATCATTTCTAATTCTAGAGCTACTAAACCGTCGTTGGCTGCTATGAATGCAGGTTCATGCGAGTCACCGCAGTTTGGACAAGTTCTATTTACTGCAGTTATTTCAACATATTTGAGATCGGGGTTGAGCATATCTCCAGTTTTAGATATTGCGATTCGAACGGCTTCATTAGGAGTTTCAACATTGTATACCGGCACTGCGGCTTCAAGAGTAACAGCATAATCCATATCTAGTGTGGCACGTGATCAAAGTAGAAGAATGTTAGCTATATGATTTGAGGAGGAGTTTGGAATACTTAGTCGGAAAGAATAATCCTTATGTAAAAATAAGAGTAATAACATAAGATGGATTCGGGTGTTATTTTGAATAGTTCCTTATCAGGTGGACTAGATCTACAAGCCACCCTAGAAAGTGGTCAGACGTATCTTTGGGATCGTGATGATGGGGAGGATTACCGGGGTTCTGGCCTCAGTGGAGGGGGTGCGTGGTACAGTTCTGTAATTGAGGGAAGGGTGGTACGTTTGAGACAAGTGGAAGACCAATTAGAATGGAGGTCCACATCAGATGTGGATGGAGTTATCAGGAGGATTTTGGGGTTAGATGATGATTTGGATCAGATAATGAAAATGGGCATTGAAGATTCACTCGTAGAATCTGCTTATTCAACATACAAGGGTATGAGGATTGTTCGGGATCCATTTTTCCCATGTGTTGTTTCATTTATTTGTTCTTCACAAATGAAGGTTGAAAGGATATTTGGAATGCAACAAAGACTTCGGAGAAAATATGGAGAGAAGGTTAGATTTGAAGGAAAGGATTACTATGAATATCCAAAAGTAGAGGTGCTCGCAGGTTTGGATGAATCAGATTTGCGTGAGATGGGGTTTGGATACAGAGCTCCATACGTGATAGAGACTGCAAAAATGTTAAAAGAAGACCCAGATGGGGTTGATTATTTCATGGAAGATTATGAGCAAAATAGAGAGAAATTAACTGAGTTGAGGGGCGTTGGTCAGAAAGTTGCAGATTGTATTTGTTTATTTTCCCTAGGACATCTAGAAGCAGTTCCTCTCGATACGTGGATTAGATCTACGATTAAAACTCACTATCCGAATTGTGACCATAAATCATATCAGGATATGTCCCAGGCGGTAAGAAATGAATTTGGACCATATGCAGGGTATGTACAGACATACATTTTTCATTACCTACGTCATGAAGCTGGCAGGACCAGTAACATAGTAGCTGTAGGAGATTAGAAAATCATCAAGAGAGGATATAAAGGAGGATTTAACGCGCTGCCGGTATAAGGAATATGTGATGATAACTGCGAAGAAGATGGCAATGGTGGATCTAAATGCTGCTGAGCTAGGCGTTTCTCAGAAGCAACTAATGGAGTCCAGTGGTCATGCGGTTGCACAAGCAGTTAAAAAAATTGCAGAGGAGGGGGCAAAAATAGCGATCATAGGAGGTAGGGGGAACAATGGAGGAGATGCATTTGTTTCTGCTCGTTTTCTTGAAGAGTTCAAGGTAAAAATTTATTTAATAGGTAGGCCAGAATTGATAACAGGGTCAGCTGCCCGGGAAAATTGGGAAGTGCTGCAGACGTATGGATACGATACTCAAGTTATAAGGGATATCTCAGAATTCAAATTGGAAGATCCGGATATTATAGTGGATGGATTGCTAGGGACAGGGATAACTGGCCCTGTTAGAGAACCAGACCGGTCTATAATTGAGATGCTAAATGAAGCAGATTCAACTGTGGTCTCGGTGGATGTTCCTTCAGGTATTGATGCAGATAAAGGAAGTGTGGGGATTTCAGTTGATGCCGACTTAATAGTAACATTTCATGATTTAAAACCAGGGATAAAGGAGCATGAGAATGTAATTATTGCAGATATTGGAATTCCAAAGGCAGCTAGTATTTTTGTTGGGCCAGGAGATCTCCTCCCATTGAAACGCCCGAAGGAAAAGCATAAAGGAGACTTTGGACGTGTGATGGTGATAGGGGGAGGGCCATACACCGGAGCACCCCTATTGTGTTCATTGGGGGCATTGAGGGCAGGAGCGGATCTTGCATATGTAGCAGTTCCGTCTTCAATATCGGATGAGGTTCAAGGATATACGCCGGACATAATAGTTGAACCGTTTGATGGCGAAGTATTATTGCCAGAACATATAGATAAATTGATAGAAAAATCAAGGGAGATGGACGTCGTAGTTATTGGTCCAGGATTGGGGAACGATGGAAAAACTAAAACGGCAATAAAATTATTTTTGGAAAAGTGCGATGGGAAAGTAGTTGTGGATGCTGATGCTCTTAAAGTCATTCAGGGTCTCGAGGCTTCAGCGGAAATCATTTGTACACCGCATGCAGGTGAGTTTATAGAGATGGGAGGGCCAGATCTTGTGGATGGATTGAGTGAAAGAATGGAAATTGTGGAAAAGTTTACTGAAGAGTTGGGTCACGTGGTCGTTGTAAAAGGGGACAGAGATATAATCTCAAATGGAAAAGATACTCGTGTCAACCAAACGGGAAATTCAGGAATGACAGTGGGTGGGACAGGGGACATACTTGCAGGGGTGGTGGGGGCATTGTTTTGTACGCAGGAGAGTTTAACAGCAGCAACAATAGCGGCATACGTAGTGGGTAAATCGGGAGATCTTGCTGTAGAGGAGAAAGGAGGATATGGAATATTACCTACAGATTTGCTTCCACATATTCCAACGGCATTAGGAGGAAAAATATGAATGAAAAACTGACTCACATTGATCACAAAGGAGATGCCAATATGGTAAATATTGGAAATAAGAAAGACGTTATGAGAAAAGCAAAAGCTAGAGGTGAAATTAGATTGAAAGCTTCTACTATAGCTGCTATTGAGAAAGATTCAGTGGCTAAAGGAAATGTATTATCTGTTGCGAGGGTTGGGGCAATTGATGCGGTTAAACATACATGGGAAATAATCCCACTTTGTCATCAAATAGACATAAATGGAATTGAAGTAAAATTTTCAGTGGAGAAAGAGAAAGTTATTATGGAAGTCGAGGTCGAGACATTTGGGAAGACTGGATGTGAGATGGAGGCGCTCGTGGGGTTGAGTATAGGTTTGAACACAATATGGGACATGGTCAAGTCTATTGAGAAAGATGAGAATGGAAAATATCCCACTACCTCGATTGGACAAATAGAAGTTATAGAGAAAGTGAAAGGGGACTGAGATAGTATTTATCCAAGGAGGATAAACGTGATTCTGTGGAAATTGAAATCCAACAATTAGGACGGGATTTGGGAATCGGTGCGGTTATCGGGGCGATCATAGGCTTTACAGCTAAAAAAATGGCAAAATTAATTGCAGTAATAATAGGGATAGAAATAGTATTGTTTAGACTTTTAGAGTCTAGAGGTGTGATTCAAGTTGATTGGGATAAAATTGGAAATTCATTTTTAGGAATTGGGGATGTTGCAGTTGCTAGTGCACCCCCTTCTTGGCTGGTTTCAATAATATCTACACTATCCATAGGAGCAGGTTTTATGGGTGGTTTTCTTTTGGGATTTAAATATGGATGAGCGGTGAGAAAATATAAAATAAATTAATTTTTATTTGTTATGATTCTAGTTTCTGCTTCACCTTGTGACAAGCCGTTCGCTAAATTGTAGAATTCATCTTGCATTCCGGCAGGGAATCTAACAACACCGATCCAAGATCCATCATTTTGCCACTCTTCTTTTTCGAGAGTGCCAAATGCTCGAATTTGTGCTTGTGCTTTCCCAGCGTACATGGATGGAAATCGAACGGCAATGGATATTTCTTCAAATCGAATGGGTATCAGGGGTCGGAGCGCATCGAGTGCGTCCCCAACCTGATTTTCAACAGGTTTTAATGGGTCAACGCGAAAACCGGCTTGATCGAGTGCGGCTTCAATTCTAGCGGGAGGATGAGGGGCATTATTCATCTGGGGATTGATGGCATTCCGAGTGATTATAGTAATAAGTTTCCGGTGTTTTTGCGCTTGCATTTCCCGGCGTTGTTCAGCGGTGATTTGGATATCACCTAGCCGTATGACTTCGGGGATGATGGCGAGAGGATCGGTTGTGTTGAATACCTTTAGTAGGTTTTCTTCTGCTGGTCGATCGCCGCGAGAGACATCTTCAAATACATCCTGTGCTGCGATCACGTCTTCGATGTTTCCATCAAAATCTCCAGAAGATATCAATAGGGCTGCGTCGGGGTCAACGAGGACTTCAAAACGTGACCCAGATTTTTCTAGACGTGCGATGACTGCTTGGTCTAGCGAGATCATAAAGAGATATGGGGACGCTTAGGTAAAAAGTGCGTTAGAAGCCGTAAAACAAAAAAGATCTATTTTTTATCGTCTTTATTCGGTTTTGGAACGAGTTTTAGTTTTTTGATATATTTCGCTACTTCTTTGGCATCTACAGGAGCAAAAAGGGCGGTTTCGGTAGGAATGGTAGCCATTCCAACTCCTTCGGCGTCCAGTCCATCCTCATTGACTTCTGCCAATGCTTTCAGAGCGAGTTCAATACCATTTTCCAAGGATAGATCTGAAGAGTAATTTTCTTCCAAAAATGTCTTTATTTTTGACCTATCAGATCCAATAGATACTGCTTTCCATTCATAAGGGGTTCCAGAAGGATCTGTTTCGAATAAACGGGGAGAACCATCTTCAATTCCTCCAATAATTAGAGAAGATCCAAATGGTCTTGCACCTCCTATTTGAGTATATTGTTGAATGTGGTCAGTGACAAATTTAGCTAATGCTTCAGCCCCAATTGGTTCTTGATATCGCAAACGGTTTATCTGGGCCATTTGGCGTGCAAAATCAATTAGCTGTCTTGCGTCCGCGACATGTCCGGCGGATGCAATTCCAATATGGTCATCTGCTTTGTGGATTTTTTCCACTGAAGAGCGTTCTTGAAGGGGTTGGCGTGTAGAAGTATCCGCTGCCAATACGATCCCATCAGAGGTTCTAATACCAATACTAGGAGACCCTCTTTTAACAGCCTCTCGGGCATACTCTACTTGGTAGAGCCTGCCATCGGGAGAGAATATTGTGATTCCCCTATCGTATGCTTGTTGTTGTGCTTGGCCATGCATGCTATATCACTTAAGTAACATCCAGATGGGTTGCCCCAATAAAGTCAGTATCGGTTTGGATATCGATACAGTGACCCCTGGTAAAGGAAGGAGATATTTTTGTATCAAAAAGTAGTTCTCCAGAAAGAACGGGTTCCGAGGATTCTGAGAGATATTTTTCCTGACAACTTTTGATGGTTCCACTGACTCCTCGAATGAGAATTCCAACAGGGGATTCGTTTATTTTTGAAATGCAAGTTATACTTGGTCTTGCTATAGATAAAGCATCTCTACGGGTTCTGATTATCCCCCATCCCGAACCATTTGAAAATTTAAATTGAATAAGAGATAAATCTGCAGCATTCGCGCCGGCATCGCCGAACAATCTGCTCGTAGAAGTCCATAGTGCATGTTGAAATGAACGTTTGTCGAATTTGGCAGTTGGCCAAGATTCTATCGAGACTACGATATACCGGTAACGCGGTCGGAGGTGTTTTGGGAGAGGTTTCAATTGGAATCACCATACTTTCCACGCATCACTCCTAGATCAGCATATTTTCCGGAGAGGTTATCGAGGTTTCTGGAGATGATAGTGCCCCATTCCAAAAGGCCTGTTTCAACATCTTCAGGTTCCATTCCGATCAAACTGCCCACGGACATGAGTTCGAGAGGGGAGCGTAATTCAAGGTGAGATGATGGGTCAGAACTAACCACAAAGGGTGCGTTGTATGCAGAGATAATATCCCATTGTTTTCTGAGACGATTGAGAGATTTGATCCTGTTCTTCCCACTTTCGCGGAGGATTTCACTGAAATTTATTTCTATCCGGACGTTGTTTTTTTTCGCTTCCTTCACCATAACATGGCTAATATTTTTTTGAGTTCCGAGTGGGTGACAGAGAACATCGAGATTCTTTTGTTTACTAGCAAAAAGGTTGAGAGAAGTTTCGCCACCACGGATGCACAATAATGGAGTTTTATTTCGATTTCCACCTATATGGCCACTCAGAGTGGACTGGTTTTTCTCAGAGAGTTCAATTCCAGAGAAAATTTCTATGTTAAATGTATCCGAAATTGTTTGTAAATTTGAATTAGACAGTTCATTGGGAAGATTCCGGGCTATGATCCCACTGAAGCCATAATCAGAAGCAGTGGCTGCCATGCGGGATAGCGTAGAAGTGCCAATAGGTGTGACACGTACTGCTTCGAACATATAGAGAATAAGTACGCCCATATGTAAAACAGATCGGGTTTATGCAGAGAGGGTAGATGGGTGCAGTATTAGTCTTGATTTGAAGAAGGCATGTAGATGCGTTTGCTGTAAAGTAGTGCAATGGGTATCCCAGATATGAGAAGGACAAATACTAAATATAAAAATCCAGTTCTCAGTCCAGCAATGTCACCAATATATCCTATGATAACAGGAGATGCGGCACCAAGTACCAACGCACCAGTCCATAGATAGGCAAATGTTCTCCCTTCTCGATCGGGGGGTGCTATTGAATTGATAAGAGCATCTCTTGCAGGTGCAGAAGCCCACAAAGTTGCTCCGATTGCTATTGAGACTAAAAGTAGATTAGAGGGAGAGAGTTCGACTACTGCCAGAGTTGCAATTGAAATTGCTCCTGTTAAAACACAAGCCAATAGTATTACTCTAGAGTCGTACATATCTACGAGTTTTCCAACTATTAATTGGCTTAATCCTGCAGAAATTAGGAGTACTGAAAAGTACCAACTTGCAGTGGAGGTAGAAGTGACAACGGTACCAAAGATTTCGAATGTATAACCATACAATTCATCAATAAAGGCTGGGAAAAGAGCTCCAATACCATCGGCTGTGATTCCACGAATCGAAAAGTATGCCAGGATGGCTAGGATGGGGAAGACATAAGAACGGGGGTCGGATTTCCAGAAGCTAGAGGATTTGGAAGTAGACTTTTTAGAGGAAGTAGGTAGCGTGTCATACTCTTTCAAAATAGAAAATAAAAAGAATGCGTAAACAAGTAAAAATATACCGAGGCCAATGAAAATTAGGGGCCAATCCCAGTAGATTACTAAAAATCCTAAGGCAGCAGGTCCAAGTCCATCTCCAAATTTTGCAGAACTCCCCCAAAGGCCGTATGCTCTTCCTTTGGATTCTGCAGGTATGTTTGCCGTGATAAGAGGATATCCGGCGGGGTGCAATAGACTAGACCCTGCACCAGACAAGAACATAGCAAGCATCATCACTAAGAGTCGACAATCGAATAGATGTCCAAAAAGGGGGACTTCAAAAGCCAAAACAGAACTTGTTGCCCCAATGGCAAATAGTACATAAGTAACACCATGTGTGCCAAATGCCAAGGGTAGTAAAATTCTCCGATCACTAGAATCCGCGACGATTCCAGAGGGTATTTGGAATAATCCGGTACTGAATATTTGTATTGCAGGGAGAAGAGCAATTTGCCAAAGTGGTGCGCCGAAAAAAAACGCCCAGAGAGGAATAAGAGGAGGTATCATTCGGCGAGCGAAATGGTCTGTTCCGTGGGTAAAAGCCATTAATAATGCAAAATTAGAAGAATTATATTTCATATGAGAATTTTCTGTTAAAAACTAGGGTTCAGGGGGTAGATATATGTTCTTACTGTATAACAAAAAGAGCGGGAGGGCGGATAGAGCAATGAAAACGGCTATAATTGCGAAGGCAGTTCGGAGTCCACCGATATCTCCAACATACCCTACGATTATGGGAGATACAGAGCCAAACAATAGGGCTCCAGTCCATAGATAGGCAAATGTCCTACCCTCCATTTCAGGAGGAGCTATTGCGCTGATAAGAGCATCTCTGGCGGGGGCTGCCCCCCAGATGGAAGCTCCAAGTAGCATTAAAATTAAAAGTAGTGCCATAGGAGATAAATCGACGAAAGCAAGGGCAAAAATGGGAACCACTCCGATTATAGCAAATACTATTAATACAGTTCTTGGGTCGTATTTGTCAACAAGTTGGCCGCACCAAAGAGAGAAAAATGCTGCAGATAGTAGGGTCGCTGCATAATATAAACTGGCGGTTGAAGTAGACGTGATGACAGTTCCAAAAATTTCGAACGTGTAGCCATATAATTCGACGATAAAGGTCGGAATGAAAGTTCCCAATCCATCGTCCCCTACGCCCTTGATGGAGATGAAAGCCAACACTGCTATGAGAGGATATGTATAAACCCGAGGATCTGATTTCCAAACATTTGAAGATCCAAGTGCAACATCTTCTGAAAAGATAGGAGGGGAAGTGTCATAGTTACCCAACGCAGCGAATAAGAAAATCGCATAGATGATGTGGACTAATCCGAAGAATATGAAAATTAAAGGCCAATCCATATACAATAGCAATATACCCAAAACGGCAGGTCCAAGTCCATCTCCAAATTTGGCTGCACTATTCCACATCCCGTATGCCCTTCCTTTGAGTTCTGGGGAAATATTTGAGGTAAGAAGAGGAAGTCCAGTGGGGTGTAAAACACTAGTCCCCATTCCTCCAAGGAACATAGCCAGCATCATTACTAATAATCGGGAATTGAAGGGATATCCGAGAATATCAGTGGTGAAATCTAGAAACGAACTGAATGCGGCAAAGGTAAATAACAGATAACTCAATCCGAGAAGTCCAGTTCCAAAAGGTAATAAGTATCTTCGATCGCGTGAATCGGAGATGATACCAGCGGGTATGTGAAAGATGGCACTTCCGAATAGTAATAGTGCAGGTATGAGTGCGATTTGCCAAAGGGGAGTTCCAAAAAGGAATGCCCATATTGGTATGAGAGGTGGGATGAGTCTCCTAGTGAAGTGGTCAAGCCCATGGGCGAAACTAAGCATAAGTGCAAAGCTTCTATCAGCGCGATTCATTGAAAAAAAGATGGGTCGAGAGTACTACTTCTTTCCGGTCGAGACATCAAGCGAGAAGATCGGGGTATGTAGATTTTTTTATCAAATAAATGAGAGAGGATGCGAATAACATTACCACGGCGAGTGTGGTGAAAAGGGCTAAAGGGCTAGAATATGTTAAAATTACACCCGCGGCTGCGGCTCCAAGTGCACCTATTCCATAAACACCTGTAAAAGTAATTCCAAACGACAATCCCCGTGTTTTTTCAGGGGTGTGGAGACCGATCAAAGTGGCTTGTAAGGGTTGGATGTAGAAAAGGGAAAATCCCAATGCGATCCCAAATATGGCGAAAATTATTATTCCAGATTTGACTGCGGGTAAGAAAAGAAAGGCCAATAATGCAAGAGTGAAGTAGCCAATAAGAAGGGGTAATTCGGGTTTGAAACGGTCCGAAATTTTTCCTGCCACATATTGACCCAGTGCCCCGACGATTAGGATTCCGGCGTAGAAATAGTCAGAAGAATCAAAAGAAAATCCAATGAATGAAATGGGATCAGTTTGGAGAATGGATAGCACCACAGGGAGGAATGTCAATATACTTCGATAGTAAAATCCATAAGAAACAACTAACACAAATATTAGTAAAAAAACACCGGCAAGAAGGGACTTAATATTATGAGAGGTTTGTTTTAGAGTATCACTTGATGCAAGGGTTTTGGTGTCAAGAGAGCCTGAAAATGTATCTTCAATTTTTATTTGAGATGAAAGGATGGCAACCAATAAGGAGAGAGTGGCCAGAATTGATGCTACGTACCTCCAATCAAAATAATATAATAAAAATAGGGTTGCAAGGGGGCCGAATGCAGTTCCTATATTGCCTGCAATACCATGATAGGCATAAACGGTGCCTATAGATTTGACCTTTCTACTGATTAGAGAAAGTCCGGTTGGGTGATAGATACTAGCGGCAGTCCCCCATAAAAATAATGCCAATGCGATGGTGATCAAACTTGAAGATATACTTAATAAATAGAACGATGATGCCATGCCAAGTAAACATAGTAAAATCAATTTTTTAGAACTAATGTGATCTGCGAGAATTCCACTAGGAAGAGAACCCAGGCCAAATAGACCATACCCTACAGTAACGGTGAGGCCAATGATGGCAGGGGTGGTATTGAATTCGAAGAGCCAGATGGCGACAAAAATGGGAATAGAAAGTTCGAATATGTGCACGGTTGCATGGGCCATCACGACGAACTTTAGAATTGAGCGGTCAATTTTATTCAAAAATGTGCCCCCAGAGTGTATACATGGAATGGTACCTATGAATTAGGGTTTGGTACAGTAGATAATGAACCTCACTAGGTTGGATGGAGGAAATTATCGACTAATTGATTATTATTTTTCCAAGAATGGCAGATTTTGGAACTGGGCCAAAATTATGACTATCATCACTACTAGTTGGGTCGGGGTTGTCCCCTGTGAGTGAAAATTCCCCCTCACCTTGGAGCTCAAAAATTCTTTTGATAATGAGCAAATTAGAATGGAACGGGTGTTGTACGAGGACTACATCTCCGACCTTGGGTCTGGAACGTGAATAGGCCAGAGGATCGCATATTACTCTGTCACCATCGCTCAACGTGGGCCACATACTAGAGCCACTAACAAGGACTTGGAATGGGCCGTCTAGCTTGCTCGGATCCACGGAACCTCACGCCCTTTGGTTGCCCAAAAGACATTATGAATTTCTTCTATTATGTCCATGAGATCTTGTGCGTGAGAGGGACTTACTTCTACTTTACAGGCGCTACAGAGTTTAGTGGCTCTCCAGAAAAGATCATGTAAGTTTGGGTTGGCTTCTAGGTGTTCGGGTTTGAAATAATCAGTCCAGAGAACCAATAATTCACTTTTCGTTAGATGGGCTTGCTCTTCTTTTATAGAGGCATACCTACTCATCGTGTTTAGAAATCCAGCCATTGCGGCCGTGTTGGAAGAATCGGGATGTTCTAAAGCCAACATTTTAGTTGTCATTGACTGTACGGCTTCTGCTGCTATTCGTGCACTGGCCGGGTCGTAAACTCCACACGGTCCGTCGCAGTGGGCACTGGCTTTTATAGGGTTGGTGAAAGACACCATAATATGGGTCTTACTGGGAGCGATATAAAGGCTGTCTAGTGGTCTTTAGAATTGACAAAAGTTAGATAATAATCTATTGTAAATTCAGAGGGCATTTTAGAGAAATAATCATCTATCATTTTAGATCTTTTTTTGGGATCGTTAGAGGTGGTTATTTCATGTTCTAGGAGACGTCCCAACATGATAACAGAGTAAAAGGATCCACGTCCATGTTCCATATTAGATAATAATTGATCAAGTTCGTCCTCACCCAAGACATCTTGATACATAGATTGGATTGCACGATAGGCAGGTGTAGTTACTCGGTGAGGATAATCCCATTCTTGAGAAGGTAATTTTTTAACTGCCATAGTGTTCATCGAGATATGCGATGATGTCAGAACTTTCATATAAAAAAGTATCTGCTTCGGGATCGACTAAAAAAGGAACTTGGTCAACTCCACCAATTTTCATCATTGAATCATAGGATTGTTGGTTAGTGACTGTTCTCCCTCGATTGGACGTTAGGCGGGGGTTGTGAACTATATATGAAATGCCCAGTTCCATTAGCTTATCGCGCACTAAAACGCACCACGGACAGTTTTCTGCTTGGTATAATTCGAGCATGTAGGCAGTGTTACGATACGTGAATATTTAAAAGAGGTTTTTAGTTTTTCTATCTGTTTAGTTTAAAAACGCAGTAACATTTATCCTTTTTAGGGATTTACCTGGCCAGTATGGCAAATAAAACATTAGCCGAACTCGGGTTAAGCCCGTTTAACAAATTCTTAGTTGCATACTGGTTTAGTCTAGGTGCACTCGTGTTAGATCAAGTAATGACATTCTGGGGTTCCTGGATCCCTGCAATATTGGGAAATTCAATGACACTTCCTGATGGGTCACAGATAACATTAACTCTTGCATCAGAACCTATTGGAGTTGGAATATTTGGAATAGGCGTGTCAATTGTAATATTGTACTCTGCATACCTACTTTATCAGAAAAAGAGAGTGGGAGCACTCTATGCAATATCTGCAAACTGGCTAGGTGCGATGTATTGGCTTGCAGTTATCATGCCGGCCCAAGGTGTGGAAATGCCTGCTGCACTGGCACTCGGGTATTCAATTGTGTTTATACTAGTGGCTGCAGGCCCAACACTTCTATTCCCAGACGAATACTCCTAAAATAGGGGCAATTTTTGGAGTGAAAGGGACACCAGTATATATACCAAGGAGCCCTTACGCTATCCAGTATGGGAATACTGAATAATTTAATAGGTAAGAATAAAGACCAAAACATAGCGTGTTTTGGTCTTTATGCGTTGATTGCAGTAGCAGCAATCGGGACATTTACTAGTCCGATGAGTACCCAAACTTCACTAATGGCGACAATTGGGGCAGCGGTGTTAGTCACAATAGCATTTTCACTAGGAGGGAGATATGAACGGGCGAAATAAGAAAACCCCCGTATTGGTATTTCTTGGGGTCCTGTGTCTTGTTCTTGCAGGGTGTTCGGGTGGTGGCGGGACGGCAGCAACAGATGCCACAACCCATGGAACTCAGCCTTCAGTGTACATGGACACCGGCGTGGAAGTGGAAGTAAATATTCCAGATATTTCTATTGACAGTAGTGGATTTAGTCCACAAACGTTTACCGTGGGATATCTCGTAACGGGAGGATCGGGGGGTTATCAAGGTGGTTGCAACCCATGTCCACAGGTGATATGGGTCAACAGTGATGACAAGCCACACACAATTACGTCTCTAGATGAAGGGGAAGCTTCCAATCCTGCCACTATGTTTAGATCCCCAGAAATCGCTCCGGGAAGCCAGTGGTCGTGGACATTTATTCAACCCGGTACATATGAGTACCAGTCTGATTCTGGTGACAGGGGGACTATAGAGGTAGTCGAGGTTATAAAAGAATGAATAAAATCCCAGTATTGGTTTTGCTTTGTGTCCTGTGTCTCGTTCTTGCAGGGTGTTCAGGAGGAAGTGGAGAGAATCCACGTGATACCGATGTGACAGGGATGGCAGATTCGGTGTATATGGATAGTACCACACCGAATTTTGATCAAGGAAAAGATAGTGGCGATAATATAGCCATCAAAGATATGGCATTTGGTCCGCAGGTATTAACTGTAGAATGGGTAGAGGGGTTTAGGGGAGGTTGCTTCCCGTGCCCGCAGGTTACATGGACCAACAACGACGACAAA
>CETM01002995.1_pt1 | contig 19537 bp, 16 predicted proteins | sample 361451 | NCBI WGS metagenome assembly CETM01 (sample SAMEA2622690, study PRJEB7988) | marine metagenome | isolation source: saline water (ENVO:00002010), including
TTGAAGATTCACCATCAGCTCCTGTTGAAGATTCACCATCAGCTCCTATTCAAGAACAAATAACTGAGTCAACAGCTGAAGTTCAGAAGATAGAGCCTACAAACAGTATTAAGACAAATGAACCTTCAGCTGAAGTTCAGGAGGTTCAGTTTGTTACAAAAGTACAAAAAACAGAATCATTAGATAAAACAGAAGCTACATCAAATTCTGTTACAACGGTACAAGAAGTTCTCAGTGACATGATGGGAGATGCGCCAGCTTGTAATGAGTGTGGACATATAACAATAAGAAATGGTTCCTGTTATAAATGCTTAAATTGCGGTAACTCTTTAGGCTGTAGTTAAGAAACCTATTCCATCTATTATTTCTTTTATAATTTGCTTCTGTTGATTAATGCTTACGTGTCCACCAATAGGTATATAAAGCCCCTGCCTTCCTAGTCTTTCAGAATTTGGGCATTCATGGACTTCATTAAAAACTTTTTGATATGCTTCCTGTTTATTTAATGGCCAAAAAAAAGGTCTTGTTTCAATATTTTTTTTATACAAATAATCAATTAAACCATCTCTTGAAACTCCTTCTTTGAGCAAGATCCCATAAACCCAGTAATGATTTCTTACATTGTCCTTTTGCCTCAGCGGAATCTCTATCAAGTCACTGTAGTCAGAAAGTAGTTCGTCATATACTTTTGCTTTCTTAATCTTTGTATAAATTGTTTTTTCAATACTATTTATACTTGACCTCCCTAAAGCTGCTTGAAGACTTCCAAGTCTATAGTTCCAATAAAAATTTTCATGCTGAAATCTTTGATTATTATTAAAATCAAGATTTTTCATTTGTATTATATTTTGATAAACTTCTTTATCATTAGTTAATACTGCCCCTCCCTCTCCTGATGTAATATGTTTATTTGCATAAAAACTTAGAGTAGACATTAAACCAAAGGTGCCGCATTTCATACCTTCAAACTCTTGACCGTGTGCTTCAGATGAGTCCTCAATTAAGATTACATTATTTTCTTCACAAAATTTTAATATATTATCTACATCTGCTGTTAGTCCATAGGTGTGGACCATAAGAATAGCTTTTGTTTTAGGTGAGTAAACTTTTTTTATATTATCTATAGACATATTCCAAGAGTCTGATTCTACATCGCAAAATATTGGCTTTGCACCTGACCTAATAACTGCAGCTAAGCATGAAATTATTGTAAACGCAGGAAGAATAACTTCGTCATCCTCTTTTAGGTCTAGATTTTGAAAAGCAATATCTAATGCAACACTTCCATTAGAAACTGCTACTGCGTATTCTCTATTAAAGTATTGGGCCAGGGATTTCTCAAATTTACTTATTTCGATACTAGAACCAGAGATATTTTTCTTAGAAACTGCACTCCATACTGCAAGTTTATCTTTATAGTAAATTTTTGGCTCAAAGACTCGTATCATTACTTAAAATATTTCTTATCTTTTTTTTCATCATATGGGCCTTGTTTAAATTCAAGAAATTTACAGTCATCAATAATTTTTATTCCATGACCCCCCTGAAAAATTAAAATTGCATCGCCTGTGTTTAAATCCTGTTCAAAAAGTAATTCCTTAGATTCATCAAAAAGTTCAATATTCATTTTTCCTGAAATTACAACTATGCCTTCAGAAGTCTTATTAATATTTCGCTCTTGAAGATTGTGAATATGATAATCAATATTCTCACCTGCTTTTAAAGAAAACGACCCAAATTGAAAATCTGCATCTTCTTTTGTATAGAAATTTTTTCCTTCTTTAAAATCACTTGCAAAGTGGATAATTGCAATTAAATTATTTTTTTTATCAAATATTTCCATTAATTTCTTCTTAAGTTTGTTTTAATAGCTGCCTTTATATATGGTAATGATAATTTTATAAGAATTATATAATTCGTACTTGTTTTTGAAACTCCTGCGTGGCGTGGTTTACAGTAATAACCAATTTCATTTACAGAAATGTCTTTTTCTATTAGGTTTTTCATAAGATAAATAAAATATTCACCGTAGACTGAATCTGAAAATACATCATCTATAAAATACTCTTTCTTTCCAATAATAAATCCACTTGTTAAATCACTTACCCCTATATCCAATAAAAAACCTATAATTTTGTTAAAATATTTTGATAAAATTATTGCAATCAATGAATCCTCAGAATTCGATATTTTTTTTAAATATTGTAAAAAATTATAATTTTCTTCTTTTTCTTGTCCTTTGTAGCCTCCGTTTTCTATAAATCTAGAGCCAACAAACACTTCCTCAGGATTCTCTATCTGTTTTTTGATTAATTTATCTACAGATTCAGAATCCATTGATCCATCTGCATCTAACCACATTACGTGTGATTGCTTCGACGAGATTATTCCTTCATAAATTGATTTAGGTAGTGAATTTTTATCTTTTCTTACAATAATTCTTATATTTTTATTTTTAGTTTGGAGACTTTCTATATACAAAGATGTATCGTCTGTTGAATTGTCATCCACTACAATTATTTCATAATTTTCTATATCATTCTTATTTACTACATTTATTAATTCTGGAATTAATAATTGAAGGTTTTCTTTTTCATTGAGAGTAGGTAAGACAATTGAGACGCCTATTTTTGAATTATTCATAAAAGCATTCTAAATGATATAAGTTACTCTAGATAATTTTATTATTTTTTTGCTTCTGCTATCAAAATGAATCCAAAAAAATTATTAAAAAGTATACCTATTAAGTTTTCAAAAAATAATCCCATTTTGTGGCTGAGTAAAGATGAGAATATTCCAACATTAACTATTTTTTTTACTCTAATCTCTAAAAGGCCTTCTTCTTCGAGCATTTTTTTTAACTTTCTAGAGTTAAATTTACTAACAGTAACTTCTGAGTAATCTTTTATTCCTAATAATTTTGATATTCTTTGTATAGTTTGAAAAAATAACGAAAAATTAGGTGTAGTTAAAATTATTTTCCCATTATTTTTTAAAAGATTTTTTATTCTCTTGAGGAGGTATTTAATTTCTTCTTCTGTAAGGAACTCAATAAGACCAAGAATAGATACTACATCAAAGCTTTCATGATCTAAGTTTTCAAACTCATCAACAGTGTAAAATTTATTAGTTTCTTTAAACGTTTCCCTTGCGTATATTATTTGAATTTCTGAAATATCAACACCTATTGAAGAGGAATATAGATATCTACCAATAAAAGTTCCTGAACCACATGCATAATCTAAATGACGATTTTCTGAAGAAATTTTTTCTTTAACTTTTAGATAGGTACAATTATGCCAATTTGATTGCAATCCTTTTTTTTTAGCTAATCCTTCTTGAATTACTTTGTCGTAATATCCTTTTTCAAAATTATGTACCCAAAATTGCTTTTCTTTACTCATTAATTAACAACATTACCATTTACATTAAAACAGGTACACTAGAAATAATGTTTCTTAATAAAATATTTCTAAGGTATAGTTGATGTTTTTAAAAAAAGACATACTAACTTTGTCTCTGGTTTTTTCATTACTAATTTTAAATTATTTAAACATCTCTAAAAAAGCTACGATTGCGTCAATTGTATTGATTATTTTTGTATTGATTCTTGAATACCTAAATATAAATTCAAATAAAAATAACGATGAATTTTCTAACTTAAGATTAGAAAGTTTACCTGAAAGAAAATACTTAGTTTTTTTAGTATTTTTTGTTGGAATATTAATAACACAGAACGTCTATTTGAACTATGAAGTTATAACCTGGGATGTGCCTTCTTATTTGGTTGCATCACAAGAAATAAATGCGGGGTACTTACCATTAGAGACACAATGGGAATCAAAAGGACCCCTTTTTCTTTATTTATACAATATTATTTCAAATTTAGTTGGCAATAGTTACATCCACTTTCGATTAGCTAACGATTTAATTTTATTAGCTATTACTTTTATTCTCTTTAATATTGTGTACAAAAAAACAAATAACCAACTTGTCTCAACTTTTGCTGGTTTATTTTTTATTTCAATAACATCTAAGGTTTGGTATGTAAGTGAATATTCAGAGTTATATAGCTTATTTTTTATATCATCAGCACATTTAATACATTTAAGAATTAGAGGAAAATATTCATATCTTTTTATGGGGTTTTTTCTTGGCTTATCAACACTGATTAACCAAGGGACAATACTTTTTTTATTCCCATTTATTCTTTCATATTTATTTAAAAAAACTCACTTCATTCAAAGAGTGACATTATTGGCGGCAGGATTTTCAATGCCTCATGTTTTTTTTCTATTTTTATATTTTAGAAGAGATATTTTAGATATATATATTGCAAACTATATTCAACTACCACTTGCATATACAAAGAGCTCTTTAAGTTCATTTTATGAATTAAAAGTCTGGGTTAGGGGATTTTATGATTTTAATTCTTTTCTATATGCAGGTCTAGCATTAATAATTATATTTTTTGTAATTGAAACTTTGACTAATTCTTCATTTAAGAAAAAATTTGTTACCCCTGAAGTTCTTGGATTTTTTATCTCTCTTCTTTTATATTTTATTGCTGGACACAATTACTACCATCATTTATTTTATTTTTTATTCTTTAGCTCCTTATTAATAATTGAAATTATTCAAAATATACATATTAAAATTATCTTGATATTTATTTTTATATCGTTCTCAACTATTTTTTTGCAATCTTCTTCTCCGGCATTCAAAAACCTTCAAGATTTAAATCAAACACAAGAAAATTATCCTCTTTACCAACTTGCTACTGAAATTGATAACTATTTAGGGGATTCAAACGACAATGAAATTCTTGCTTTAGATTATGTTCTTTTACTATATTACTTAGAAAAACCAAACTATTCATATGTAGTACATCCTTCTAACCATTTTGATCCTATTGTTACAGAGACATTAGAAAATCTAAAAAAAATAAATAATAATCATATAAGTACAATGATTGAAGAAGAGCCTAGGGTTATAATTTGTAATCCTAGGCAAATTATTAACGGTAATCCTCAAAGAGTAGATAGCTATAATTGTGCAATTGCAGATTATAAATTAAATTACATAAAAATAGACACTTTAAGATTTAAGAATAATCAAAATTTAGAATATTATAAAAACCCTTATCAGACGTTAGATTTGTATATTAGAGAAAATTAATAATGAGTAAGCATCGCAGAGAAATTATGAATAAACACGGCCAATAACATACATACAAAAAGAATATACCTGTTAAATGACTTTTCTTTTAAATCTTCCAGATAGCTAATTGTTAGTATTCCTATCATATGAAAGCCTTGGAGTAGGTAGATTGCTTTAATGGTATCACCTGATAATAGGGTTGGGTGCTTAATTACAAACCAAATATTTCCTAAAAATGTAATTACAATTGAGAAAATTATATAGATGTAAAAATGATCATATTTATTTTTATTCTTACTTTTAAAAATTTTAATTTTTGACATAAAAGAAGAAAGAAAAATTAATGAAGGAACAAGCGAAAATATATTAACTCTTGCTAGATAATCTCCTATTAAATTCTGATTCCTTCCTGTCTCAAGAGCATCTCTTGTGAATGAAAAATACCCCCAATAGTCACCCCATAAATCCGAATATACTATTGGAATATATTGATTTAAAAAATTTGGCCTAATAGGTTTCTGGAAAACTAATCTTATACTCTCTAAATTTGGTAAATAAAAAGACTTAGGTTGATTTGAAAAATTAAATGGCATTGTGCTCATATTAAAAGCAAAAAAAGAACCATAATCTATAAGATGTTTGAAATAAAACCAGGAGCAGCCAAAAAAGCCAACAATGAATGAAGAAGCTAAGAATTTAAATAATTTTATTTTCTTCTCCCTAGAGTCAAAGAAAAATATGCATATAAAAAAACCCGGAAATAATAAAAACGCCCACTGTCTGCTTAAACCAAGTAAAGCAATCAATAAACCAAATATTAAATAATCTTTCTTGCTATATTCAAGGTTATTTTCTAATAATAAAAGAAACCTATAAAGCATAATTGAACTAAATAATATTATGTATGGCTCACCTCTAATCATTAAAAAAGCTCTGTAGTTTATTGTTAATAATCCAATGACTAGTAAAACATTGAGGTTGGATATAGATTTAAAGCCCTTAATCAATTGAAAAATTTTCATATAGAATAATAAAGATATAAAAAACAAAAAGCTTTGAAAAATTTGTGAAAGTTGTTTGTATATTGGTTGACAATTTCTATAAAAATCTTCAGAATCAATTATATTTCTGCACAAAACTTTAACTACTGATGGAAAAATATAAGCTACGGGAGGGTTGAAGTACTCTCTGGTGTCTTCAACAGTTGGTAGATTAACTTCTCTTGGAAGGTGCATAGCAACATGATCAACATATCCGTGATGTGCTTCACCATCATAGCCAGATGACGCATCGTAATTAATAATATTATATGAAAAGATAAATATAATAAGCAAAGCCAAAAACCAAAATGTTATTTTTTCAATATTATTAATTTTCATATTTACTTTTTTATCTTCTTATCTTAATCAATATCTAAAAAAGCTACTTGCTCTTATTTAATTTAGAGAAATTTTTCAAGCTGCATAAATGAAATTTCATTGTTTTTGATGAAATTGAAGTTTTATAATAACTAATATGAAAAAATTCAATAAAATTGATATCAATTTAAGCAATCTATTTTCAAAAGAGCATAAAGGATGGTATTTATTTTTCTTAATATTTATATTATTCCATGGGATAAATATATTTAATTTCGAAGAGTTCTCATCATTAATTAATGATCCATTTATAAAGCTATCTCCAGAAAGACAGTATCATCATCAGTCTCCAATACAGTATTTTATAGGATTTCTTTTATTTAAAATTATTGATTCTGCGTATGTTTGTTTTTTAGTTACTCAACTAATAGCACTTTCATTATTAATTTACTCTGTGAAACTTTTTTCTAAGAAATATTTAATAGACGCTGATTACATGTTAAAAGTTTTTGTATTAAGTCCTGGATTATTAATCTTATTGGCTTGGTTTGGGAAGCCAGACTTGTTTCTTATCTCAAGTTATTTAATTTTAATTTCAACAAATAAAAATACTTTTATTTTAGTTTCTTCAATAATTATGATATTTTCACATTATCAAATTTCAATTTTATATTTTGTTTTTTCTTTATTGTTAAACCTTATCAAAATTAAAAAAATATATTTATTCTCATTTCTAACTTCTTTAATAATCTTTAATATTTATTTAATAACGCTAGGCTCTATTCAGGGAAGAGCTGAATTATATTCTTCAACTTTAGATATAATATTTTTAACATCATTTAATAATTTTTTACTTGGTATTTTTTCAGTTTTTTCTTGGTTATGGCTTCCTATAATTATTTCAAAGAACCTGTTAACCAAAAAAACCGTTGCTGTGTTTGTTATTGCAATTATTGCAGGTTGTTTTGGAGATTTTACAAGAGCCAGTTTCTTAACCTTAATCCCTCTTTATGTATATTTAATTTCAAATAATAATTTTAAAGAAAAACTCTTATCATTTGCCAATCAATATCCAATAAAGCTTCTTGCTCTTATTCAATTCCAGAAATCATTTTATGGGGAAATAAGCGAAATTTCCTGGTTCTGGATAGACAGGGAAGAATTAAATCTTTTTCTAAAAAATTTTATGACTTTTATAAATTAAAACATAAACATTTAAGTCACCAATAAAATAATGCTGAAGTTACTTTTTTTAACTTAAGTAGTTTAAATGCCTAAACTTATAAGCCATTAGTATCATCTTTTTTAATGGCTTTATCCCAAGACTTTTTTGATTTAAGGGTATCTAGTGTAAGTTTTATTTCTGGCAAAATTCCATTTTGCCAATGTGACTTTCCATAAAATCTTTTTGTATAAGCTATTTTTGGTCTAATTATTTTATATTTTTTTCTTTTACAGTAATAATAAACAAAAATATCAAACTTAAAATCACTTGGTATTGAATCTGAGATGTTAAAAAATTTTTTACCTACAAGGTTTGGAGTTCCTCCAACATCATAAAAGTAAGATCTAAAAAAAATTGAAACTATCAATCCAAATATTTTTGTTTTTAAGCTGTCAGACAATGGTCTACTAACCCTCTTTGCTTTTACTAGAACATTATTTTCATAATTTTCTAGATTATAAAAAAGATTAAAAACATCTTTCGGGTTTAGTTTCATATTTCCGGGCATCCATCCTATAAAATTTTTCTCAACCAATTTTGAACAATGAATGATTCCCCCTCCAAAACCTAAATTTTTTTCTACCTTAACTAAACGCCATCCTTTTTTTGTATTTTTATATTTGCTAGAATAAATTTCCATGTCATTATTATCGGAGCCATTATCAAGTAAAATAAAAGTTTCTTCTTCTAGGTTCATTGAATCAACGATATCAAGAAATTTTTTGTAATTTTCTATGTCATTAAAAAACGGCACAACAATTTGGAAATTAATATTATTTAATTTATTAATGTTTCCTCCAGTAGCTCCAAATATTCTTTTGGAGTTCCACAATCAAAATATTTGCCATCAATTATATTAGCAGTTATATCTTCTCCATTATCAACAGCTTTTTTGGCAGCGTATCCTATATGTGGATCCTCAGGGTCTATATAGCTAACTAATTTATTTGAAAATGTTAGCGCACCCCAGGCATATTCAAATCCTGTATTTTTATCCTTATCAATAATATCAGTTATTTTATTATCTTTATCAAAGCTTATTTCACCAAGTTTTCCTCTTTGCTCGTCTCTTATTTTCCAGCATGCTAATTCACAAACCTCTGGAGTTTGATCTAGTTCTAAATATGGTTTTTCGCCTAAAAAGAAAGTATCCGGCATTACTAATAAGTGGAAATCTTCCTTGGAGACTTCTAGTGTTTCTAGAATTGTTTCAGACATTGTAGATGTATCCATTTCTAATATGTTCATATTTTTAAAATTATGATCTAAAGACTTAATTAAAGGTACTATTTCAGGACGTGTAGCTAGATAAATATCATTAAAAGAGTCTTTTATGTTGTCAATATGTATTTCTAATAAAGACAGGTAGTCAATATTCGCTGGTAGTAAAAATTTTGGAATACCCCTCATTCTTTTTGCAAGTCCTGCAGCTGGCATGATTACATCCATTATTTAATATTTTTTATGAAGATTGGAAATATACATAAACAAAATTTTAGCAATATTATTTTTTATTAACCAGTATATTAAATTCAAGTTAACTATTTGCTACCTATAATTAGTTTATGAAAAAACGTAGCTTCAGCTCTATTCAACCTGTTTTAAATTTTTTAGAATATGAATATAACGAAGAGAAATGCAAAAGTATTTATGAAAGGATGTCTAATACAGGACATGTAAAATATTTTTTATTTGCATACTTATTCTTTTTAAATTTATTTGGATTTTTTAAATTATTTATTAAAGCTAATAGAAACTTTATATTGTTTAAATTCATTGCTGGAATAGTTATTTTAGTTTTTGAATCAGACTCAAACTCTTCAATTGATTCTAAAAAACAACTTAAAAAAAATAAGTATGAAGAAAAAATATATGACATTGCAGTAATTGGTAGTGGGCCAGGAGGGTCAATAGCGTCACTTAGATCGATAGAAAGTGATAAAAGTGTAATTCTTATTGAATCAGGATCAATATTTTCTCCTGGTACAATAGAACACCACTCTTTAGATCAAACAACAAATCAATTTAAAAACCAAGGGATGAATTTTTGTTATGGTAATGTCCCAATGTTATTTGCTGAAGGGTCAACCTACGGTGGGGGAAGTGAGGTTAATAGTGGTTTATATTTTAAGTTAACAGAACCATATAAGAGCTCATTTTTGAATAAATGTAAAATTCAAGAGGATGAATGGAATAGATATGAGAAAAAAGTTGAGGAAATGTTATTTGTACAAAAATCTCCATCAGGAACTTACAAAGAACTCAAATCAGCTTTACTTGAAGGCTCGAAAAAAAAAGGGCTGATTTGTGAAGAGGTTCCAAGATGGAGAACTTACGAACCAGTTGAAGAACATAAAAGCATGCAAGCAACTTACTTAAAAATTGCTGAAGAAAAAGGATTGAATGTTTTAAGTGACTCGGAAGTCAAAAAAATATTACCAAATAAAGATTATCTTAATATTGAATGTTTATCAGATGAAAATATAATTTTTATAAAAGCAAAAAAAGTAGTTCTTTCTTGCGGGACAATAGGTACACCACAAATATTGAAAAATTCTGGACTTCTAAAAGATAAAATTTATTTTAATTTTCATCCTATGAATAGAGCAATTGCAGAATATAGTGAGGATGTAAATGATGGGGATTTATTCCCGCCGTATCAATCTTGGACAAAAGACTACAAATTTAAATTTGGATATTCTGTTTCAACTTATCCATTTGTTAAAGCTACTTTAGCTTCGCTTGGTATGCAAAAAAATTTTCCTAATGAAAGAAGATTGGTTAGTTATTTTAGTAGTACTGTTTTAGATAGTTCAGAAGGAAGGCTTCTAAATATTGGTGGGAAATTAATACCCTTCTGTTTTCTAAAAAAAGAAGATAGAAATAAAATTAAAGAAGGTTTTTTAATTTTAAAAGAGTTATTAACTTCATCAGATATTATTAATTTATGGCCAAAAACTGATTTATCTCCAATGACAACAGTACACATTTTTGGCTCGCTTCCTTTAAATAAAAATAATGATTTTGGTGAATTAGGAGAACTGAAAAAAGATCCAAGAATAAAAGTTTGTGACGCATCGTTGTTGCCAGAAGCACCTTGGGGAAATCCCCAGGCAGTTGTAATGGTTTTAAATGAAATTTTAATTGATAGGTGGTTGAATGAAAAATAAAATGAAAAATATTTTCGTTATCACGTTTTTAAATAACAAGAATATATTATAAATCATTATGGAGAAAGTTTTACTTCTAGGCTCATCAGGGTTTCTTGGAACAGAGGTATTAAAATTCATATCTGAAAAAGAATATAATATTGATGCAGTCGACCTAAATACTTCTAACATTATAAAAAATAATATTCACCATCATAAAATGGATATAACTACATTCATAAATATGAAAAATCATAATCTTTCAGAATATAATTTTATAATTGATACAGCTACTGTTTTACCATTTAAAAATAATAAAAAAAAATTAATGGATAGAAATATATTTTCTGTTCAAGAGATTACAAAGTCTAAATTTGATGAGAATGTTTTCTTTATTTATGTTAGCTCAAGTGGTACTTATGGAATTCCTGAAGAAACTCCAATAAGACCCTCCACAAATCAAGCACCGCTTGATTTATATGGAGATTCTAAACTAGCGGCAGAAAAATTACTTTTGAATAATAAAAATTTAAATAATTTATCAATTGTTAGACCGAAAGCAATACTTGGGGAATCTAGAGGAGGAATATTTGAAATTTTCTTTAAATTAATTAAAAAAGGAATTCCTATTCCACTACCAAATAATGGTAATCAAATTATGCAATTTGTTGATGTTGTTGATGTTGCTAGATTTGTTGAACATATTATGGAAAAGAAGATTACTGGTATATGGCCTGCGGCTGCGCCTAATCCGATAAAACTAAATGATTATTTAAATAATTTAGAAATTAAATTTAATAAAAAGATAAAAAGAATAAATATCCATCCGAAACTTTTTTTATTTTTTGGATATATTCTTGTTAACTTAAGGTTAATTAATTTTACAAAATGGCATTTTGGAGGTTACGCTTACGATTCTTATTTTGATGATGACTGGACATTAAATGATTTTAAATATGAACATGATTCTTATGAAACTCTATTGAGAACAGCAAATTTTTGGATTAATAAGAATTAATGAAGAAAATCTAAAATTAACTTCTAGATCTAAATTTAATAACTAGTTCATAAGTACTAAAGAATTCTTTATCAAAGCTAATCTTTTTAGAATTCAAATTTATTTGAAGTTAGTTATTAGTATTATCTAAATGAACAAAACAATTACTAAATATTCTTTATTTTTATTGCTCTTTTTATTATTTCATTTATTAACTTGGAGATTAATTAATATTTTTGAATTATCGTACACTATAAATTTTTTGATTCAGTTTTTTGTTTTTTCTGTTTTTGCTTACTACTTTAGATTAATTAATTTTGAAATTATTTTTATTTCAATACCCGCTCTTATTTTATATTTAATGTCCGTGATAGCTTATATTGATAGATCACTTACTGTTGAAATGTTAGATTATTACATAGAAAAAGAAGAAATATCAGTTCAAGATATCTACAAATTAGAGAAATTATCCAGTAAGTATTTAATTGAAAAACGTTTGGAAGAACAACAAAATTCTGGATTAATAAAAATTAATGAAGATAATTTACAACTAACTTCAAGAGGTAAGTTTATAGGGCTGGTCTATAAGTATTTAGGAATTCTCTATCAAAACTAAATTTGCGATTCGCAATAAAAAAGTATTCGGGCTAAATAAAACGTAAACCTTTAAGTCAGCAAAAAAATATGCAGACTCTATTATTGTTACTGAAATGAAAAAAAATATTTATACAACTTTAATACATCTATTTAGTGTAAATACTTTATTTTTAACAATTAGTTTTGAATTTTCAGATTTAATTGCTGAATCCCAAAATATTTTATATGAAGATTTTCTAAAAATTGGACTTAAAATCCAAATTCCATTATTTCTAATTGTTTCCGTCGCTTCATCTTTAATTTTTTTGATAATTACTGAATTTACTTTTAAAAGATTAGAGGAAGATAAAAAACTTTTTACATCATATATTTACTATGCAGCTTTAAATGGCTTGCCTTTGCTAGCTACATTGACACTATTAAAATTTCACAATCTACCAAGAAGTATAATTTTTCCTTATCTTTTGTTGGCTCCTCTAATATATGTTCTTTTTGAATACATTAGTTTTAATCAAAAAGTCCTTATTGGGTTATTAATTTTTGGAATGGTAATTAGTTTTATTTACACTGGAAGAAATTTAAATAATGTAATAGACGATATAGAAGAAGCTGAATATATAGATGAAACTTTAATTGATATAAAATACATAGAAAAAATAAATAATGGTATTTCTTTTTTAGAAGCAATTCAACTTTCAGAAAAAATTACATGGACTAACAGACTGCTTTTTGATAAATACAAGATTGATTTATACAGCCTTTGTTGCAAGCAGTTTGCTTATAATGCATATAACTATAAACCAGGTGGATATATTGATATCTACAAAGACAACCTAATTTTTGTTAATAATTCAGGAAATATTGTAAACATTAATTTAAGTTCTTTTGAGAAAAATGATGATGTTCATTCATATAAAATTATTCAATCTAACATCGAAGAAATAGTAAATAATAAAAATGTATTCATAAATAATCAAGATTATTCTCCTGAAAATTTTTCTGCAGAAAGTATAAGAGACATTTTGATTTACAAAGAAAATATCTATTTGAGCTTTTATCAAGAAAAAACAAAAGATTGTTTGAATATAGAAATAATTTCTGCACCTATGTCGTTAGAGTTTATAAATTTTGAAGAGTTTTTTACTTATGATGAATGTATTAGTAAAACCGATTCTTTTGAGATAATGGGTTTTGGTGGAAGAATCGTAACAGATGGCGAAAGTATTTATTTTACAACAGGTTGGGGAGGAGACTATTTTAAAACAACTGATGACAATAGTTATTTTGGAAAGATATTCCAAATTGATATTCAAACAAGAGAAGAAAAAATACTATCAAAAGGCCATAAAAATCAACAAGGATTATTTTATATCGAAAAAATAAACTCATTAATATTTACAGAACATGGACCAATTAGTGGAGATGAAATAAATTTACTAGATCTGAATTCTGATGGTATAAAAAATTATGGATGGCCTTACTCGACTTATGGAAATCATTATGTTGAAAGCTTGCCCGAAGATTTAGTAGATTTTGATGTAAATCAAAAAAATCATCAAGAATTTGGCTATATTGAACCACTTTATTATTTTCATCCTTCGAAAATTTATAAACATGGAATCTCTGAAATTATAGGAAATTCTTTTTCTGAAGACTCATTTTTTATTGGGACTATGAAAGGATTAGTACTATATGATATGGCTTTGAATGAAGAATTGGATGAAGTAATTTCTCTTGATGGGTATAGAATGCCAGACAGGATTAGAGATTTTGCACACGATAAAGAAAATAATAGGTATTTTATTTTATTTGATACAGGACCAAGTCTTGGAGTTTTGGTAGAAAATAAATAATCATTATTATTGAGTAATTAAAAAAATAATTCTTAAAGTTTTATTTACTTAGATATTTTGTTTATTTTTAACAATTAATTATTAAGATTCATAATCTAAATTTATAATATTGAAATAAAAATCTAGGAAGACGATTCAATACTGTTAAAGTTATAAATTAGATATATGAAAAAAATAATAATCACCGGTGGTATTGGATATATAGGTATGGAGCTTTCCAAAATATATTCAGGAAAATCTAGAAATTTTGATATTACAGTTTTAGACAATAAGTTTTACTCAGAAAGAGTAAGTCAATTAAAAAGATGGGGAATAAAATTTGAACAAGTTGATATATTAGATGAAGATAATTTACAAAAACATATTGAAAATGCTGATTTAATTTATCATCTAGCTGGAATTACAGATGTAGGAACAACTAAAGAAGATGCTGATAAAAAAAGAGACCAGCAAGTTAGAACTGTAGGAATTAAAGGTACGCAAAATATAATTAAATACTCTTCAGGTAAATCAAAGATTGTATTTCCATCAACTCATGTTGTTTTTGAAGGCCTTAAGAGTCTAAAAAGAAATATTAATGAAAAAGCTGAGCCCAAACCCTCTCTAGAATATGCGAAAGGAAAAGTAAGGTCAGAAAAAGATTTAATAGCTTCTAAAAGAAACTTTATAATTTTGAGACTTGGTTCCGTTTACGGAAGCTCTTTTGACTCAACCAGGATAAATATTATGACAAATATTTTTTCTAAAATTACTGCATCAAATAAAGAAATTAAATTATATTCTGGGGGGAATCAACTAAAAAGTCTTGTTTCTGTAAATGACGTAGCAAGATGTATGGAATTTGTAGGAGAAAATAATGAAATAAAAAATGAGATATTTAATTGTGTAAATGAGAATTTAACTGTAAAACAGGTTGCTGATATATGTAAAAAAGTCAATAAACATGTTCAAATAGTAAATACCAAAGATAGTGTCCCTAATAAGGGGTACTCTTTATCAAACAAAAAAATAAAAAATGCTGGATTTGAATTTTTATATAATGTTGAAAAATCAATTGAAGAAATGGTTGGTTCATGGAGAGATAGAGAAATAATTACGACTAATGAAGAGGTTGAAATTGGTGCTGATAATTTTATAGATGATAGAGGAATAATTTCAAATTATTATTTTGATGACTCAATAAATATGATTGGTTATGTTGAATCAAAAAAAGAAACAATAAGAGGAAACCATTATCACCCAATTCAAACCCAGAAATGTTTATTAATTAAAGGTAGTTATATAAGCATAACGAAAGATTTATCTGATAATACTTCTGTAACTGAAACAAGGCTAATTAATGAAGGTGATCTTTCAACCATACCTCCGTATGTTGCACATACAATGGTTTTCTTGGAAGATTCAATTTTTTTAAATTTAGTAAACGGAGAAAGGGAGCATCAAAATTATGGTGTGACTCATACAATTCCTTACAAACTTGTAGATGAAAAACTATTTAAGAATTTAATCGATAGCTATGTAACAAGCTGCAGGGTTTGCGGGGGAGGTTTTAATCATTACTTATCTCTTGGTCTATCCCCACTTGCGAATAATCTTAATTATAAGAAGAACGATTCAAACGATCTTTATCCTCTTGACTTAAATTTTTGTAAACAGTGTTCTAATTCTCAATTAAGTGTTGTTGTTCCTCCAGAGAAAATGTTTGATAATTATTTTTACTTATCATCTACCTCTCAACAATTTAGAGACCACTTTGTTGATATCGCTAAAGAATTAAAATCTGACTTAAAACTAAAAAACACATCTGTTGTTGTTGATATAGGTAGTAATGACGGTATATTCCTTAATCCACTAAAAAATCTTGGGATGAATGCAATAGGAGTTGAGCCTGCAAAAAATGTTGCCAAAATTGCTAATTCAAAAAAGCTAAAAACTCTGCCAGAATACTTTAGTAATAAAACAGTTAATAAAATAATTGCAAAACATGGGAAAGCTGATGTTGTTACAGCTTTTAATGTTTTTGCACATGGTGATGGACTCAAAGATATTTTAAGAAATACAGAAGACCTTTTGAAAAAAAATGGAGAATTTATATTCGAAATTCAGTATTTACTTAGAACATTAAAAGATTTGACTTTTGATAATATATACCACGAACATGTAAATTATTGGTGCCTACTAGCAATAATGAATTTTTTCGAAGACACCCAAATGAAAGTATATAAAGTAAAAGAGGTTGATACACATGGCGGTTCTCTAAGAGTTTATGCTACTAAAAATAAAGATAAAAGAATCCACAAGAGCGTTGGTGAATATATAAAAATAGAAAAGAGAAATAAGCTTGATCAATACTCAACATATTTAGAGTTCGCAGAAAAAGTTGAAGATACAAAAAAACAATCTCTTGAAATGATTAATAAAATAAAATCAGAAAAGAAGAAAATTATTGGGTATGGAGCTCCAGCAAAAGCTACCACCATTTTAAATTACTTTGGTCTTAGTGACAAAGATTTCTTATATACAATTGACGAAAATGCATTGAAACAGAATAAATTTATCCCAGGAACAGATATACAAATAAAAAATATTGATGATATTAAGCCAAATGATTATGATTATATACTTGTCTTAGCTTGGAACTTTTTTGATGTAATAAAGAAAAACAATCAACAATATTTTGAAAATAGTGAATTTATTAAATTAAAATAACCTTTTCTTTAATATCATCAAAACAACACCTATTGTGTGTCGTGCTTTGATTTTTTTACCTTCTACGAATGTTCTACCTGAGTATGAAATAGGCACTTCATAGTGTACTTTTGAGGATTTTACAGCTGAACCTAATATCTCAGCTTGTTGAGCCCACCCATTACTCTTCAATTTATTTGGATCAATCAATTCTTTTCTGAAACACAAGTAGCATGAATAAATATCTGTAAATGTAGTATTATATAAAAGATTAAATAAAAGTGTAATACTCTTGTTTCCAACCTTGTGAAAAAAATAATGAACTCTTGTATATTCAGGTGAAAGAAATCGGCTACCAATAACAACGTCTGCTTTAAATTCATGAAGCATTCTAAATATTTTCCCATAATCTTTAGGGCTATACTCTAAATCTCCATCCTGAAACAAAACATAGTCACCTGTTGCGTGTTTTAAGCCTTCTCTTACTGCTCCTCCTTTGCCATGATTTTTATCAAGTTCAACTAACCTATTAAACAATTCTTTATTTTCTTTTAATAAGTTTTTAGAATTATCAGTTGAGCAATCATCAACAACAATAATTTCTATTTCTGTGTCATTATTTTTTTCAGAATTTACCCTGTTTAATATTTCAATTATTGTATTTTCTTCATTAAATATTGGGATAAGTATTGTTACTTTCATATGTTTAGTTCATTTTACATAGTTGATATTTATTAAATCATCGTTTTTTCTTAATTCAACCCTTTAAATACTGAAGATTTTTTTTACTTTAAATTTAAAATTTCTTCAATTTTCTCATAAGTTTTTTTCTCAATAACTTCAAGTTTTAAAATAAGGTCTGACTTATTCTTTTTAGTTTCTTTCCAAACTGGAACCATAGCATTCCATAGGCCCTCACCTTTGAATCTTGAATATATGCTTGCGACTACATGGAGACCAATTACCAGATAGCTAAGGAAAGCAGAAGACTCATGTATCAAAATAGCTATTTCTATTCCTCCCATCCCTAAATTGAAAAGGCCAGCAATTAATAGACCGGTTGATGGAAGCATTATCAAGCTAAAGTAGACAAGCCTGTGAACACTTTTTGCTATAAACAGATGGCCCCTTGACATATCTTCGTGAGCTCCTAATAAAGCGGGGGTATCTTTCATGTAAAAATATCTAACTAAAACAAGAATCAAAAATATTATCGCAAATATTATTTCAAAATTGAGTAATGAAGGATCTTCAAGCTCACTTAAATCATCAACTTGTTTCAATATTCCATAGGCATATAACAAAGTAAATGTCCAATGAATAAATTTTCCTAATGATGTATGAGAATTCATTATTTTATTATATTATTTTATAGATTTGTAAGAAGCATTTATGAGGCTTTGTCCTCTTTCATTAATTAAATACTCTCCGCCTAATTTATTGACTAAAAAACCAAAAGACATCTTGCAATCTGGATCAGCAAAGGTAGCGCTACTTCCTCCAAAGCCAACATGTCCAAAAGCGTTAGGACCTATAATAAAAGAACCCCCTTCTCCCTCAAAGTTATCTTTATTATCCATATGTAACATAAATCCCTCAGAAAAATTAGTAGGAAAAAGAAGCATGTTGTCTATTTTTGATTTTACATTTGATTCACTTAGCCTCTTAACAGAAGCCTTTGAGAGAAGCTTATCATTATTTTGAGCAAGAGGAATAAGCATTCTTGCCATTGAACGAGCATTGGTAATCCCACCGACACCACCTAATTGAGACCTATAGGTTTCTTTTGAATTGTAATCATATCCACCAGTATTCGTTAAAGATAGTTTCTGCATTGAATGTGGATTTGTTCTAAATGCTTTAGCAAAACCACTTGGTTTATCGGAAGGACTGGGTTTAAATGGTGTCACCTTGGCTACTCTTTCATCTTCACTCTGCGGTAAACCAATCCAATAATCTAAATTATATGGCTTGCTTATTTCTTCATTAAAAAATTCACCTAAAGATTTTCCAGAAACTCTTCTAATAAGTTCTCCAATTAACCATCCTGTGGTCATCATGTGATAACCGGTCTCTTCACCTGGAACCCAAAAAGGTTCCTCATTCTCTAGTAGTTCAACCATATATTCCCAATCAAAGAAACCCCCTTCTTTGACTTGGGTTTTAAACGCTGGAAGACCAGCCGAGTGATTTAATATCATTTCAACCGTTGTGTCTTCTTTTCCTTTTTTTCCATACTCAGGCCAATATTTTGTTACCTTTTCTTTTGCGTTGAGTTGTTCTTGATCTATTAATAAATGTACACAAAGTGCAAGTGCTGCTTTAGTGCTTGAAAAAGCAACAGAAAGGGTATTTTCATTCCAATCATCTGTTCTTTGTTCATTTTTATGACCTGCCCAAAGGTCTACAGTCGTTTCTCCATCTACAACAACACATACAGATGACCCAATCTCTCCATATTTATCAAAGTTTTGTGCAAAGATTTCTGCAACCTCTTGAAAGTCTTCATG
>CETM01064759.1_pt1 | contig 19512 bp, 24 predicted proteins | sample 361451 | NCBI WGS metagenome assembly CETM01 (sample SAMEA2622690, study PRJEB7988) | marine metagenome | isolation source: saline water (ENVO:00002010), including
CCAATGCCAGAACTATTTACTGATCGTATCTTAGATATGAAGAAGGAGGGCTTTGACTTTGATTCCATGCTGAACTTCATGTGCAATCTAAATGATAATCCATCAGACAAATCTATCCTAGAATTGTTTGACTTCATGCAGAATAAGAATCTGCCGATTACACAAGACGGTCACTTCTTGGCTTACAAGGCTGTACGTCCAGACTTCAAAGATATTTACAGTGGCTCGATTGACAATAGTGTTGGCGAAGTGGTTGAGGTTGATCGCTCTAAGGTTGATAGCAATCGTAATAAACACTGTAGTGCAGGTCTTCATGTTGGAGCTATCGACTATGTTACCAGTTACGGCGGTATCAGCTTAGACAACCATGACAGTAATGATAATGATGGTGGAAACCAGATCGTTATCTGCAAGGTCAACCCTGCTGATGTTGTCAGCGTACCGAGTGATGCTAAATTCCAAAAGCTACGAGCCTGTCGTTATGAAGTGGTCGCAATTTTTGAGGATGTTTTTGATAAATCGGTTGAAGTTTTGGGTTCTACGGTTGATAATGTTAGTGTGGTAAAGTATAATGATGCTTGGAAAGAAGACATCCGTGTTCGACTTGAGCGTCTTTCATCTGTCCTCAAGGGACATAGTGTAGGAGTTTAACATGAAGTACATAGTTACAGGTGGCGCAGGTTTTATCGGTAGTCATATCGTTGATAGGCTGATTGAGGATGGTAACGAGGTTATCTCGTTGGATAATGAGTCAGCGACATCTAATGAAGAATTTTATTGGAATCCAAAGGCTCAGAAGGCTGTCCTAGATATATGTGACTACGATAAAATTGAACCTCTTTTTAAGGGGGTCAACTGCGTCTTCCATCTGGCGGCTGAGGCTCGTATTCAGCCAGCCATTAAGAATCCCTGCAAGGCATCAGCTACCAATGTTTTGGGAACCTGTAACGTACTTCAAGCCGCTAGGGAGAACGGTGTAGATCGTGTTATCTACTCATCTACATCGTCTGCCTACGGTTTAATTAACGATCCTCCACTAACAGAAGACATGCCAAACGACTGCCTTAACCCTTACTCAGTAACTAAGGTAGCAGGTGAAGACTTATGTAAAATGTATACTAATCTGTTTGGCTTGAAGACCGTTGTGTTCAGATACTTCAACGTATATGGTGAACGCCAGCCAATCAAAGGGCAGTATGCTCCTGTTGTAGGAATCTTCCTTCGTCAGTTTGAAGATGGAGAACCTCTGACTATTGTTGGCGACGGAAACCAGAGGCGAGACTTCACATATGTAAAGGATGTTGTAGAAGCAAACATTCTCGCTGCCAACTCTGACAACGAAAGTTTGTTTGGTAAAACTATTAATATTGGTGTTGGTAATAATACTAGCGTTCTTGAGTTAGCGCAGATGATTGGATATAATTTCAAGCACCTGCCTGAGAGATTGGGTGAGGCTAGAATTACTCTCGCCGACATCAGCAATGCAAGAGAGCTTCTTGGCTGGGAGCCTACTACCGAACTAAGAGATTGGGTTTTATTACAAAAGGTTCAAGGTGAGACAATGACCGCCACTAACTTTTTGAGACAACAGAAGGATAGATGATGCTTTTTCTTTTCGTTAATACCGGAAAATCATTTGGATATGGCGAGATATTCTTATTCGCATTTCTTTTTCCTACTTTCGTAGCTATTGTTTTCAATATTATTAGAGGTTCAACTGGTAGACTAACCACTGCTCCAGAACCAGAGCGAGACAATGAAGAAGTAGAAACTATTAGTTTTGCCTTTATGAACATGGAGTTTTCAGAGCCAGAGCCTAAGACATCTACCATAAAACTCACCAAAGAAGAGCAATGGAACGTAATAGCCGATGCTACTATGGAGAAGGCCATGCAGGGAGACAAGGCGGCTAGAGACTGGGTTACTAAGTATATATTCACTGATCCAGTTACACCAGACACTACAGTCAGCCCACTTATTGGTGACGCTGTAGATGCCCTCAAGCGAGCTGGGTACAAAGCCAGCGATGTAAGAAAGATTGCTAACCAGTTATGCTCTCAGAATGAGTACGCATCTCTGGAAGATTTGATACAAGATATTATCAAAAACTGTTGATTTGTGTATAAGAGGTTGTACTATGAATAGACTTAAAAACTCGCTCTGCTACCTTTGTGGAGCTATGGATCGTGTTCAAGACGGTGGTGCTGGCTGGAGAGAAAACATAACTCCCAAATTAAAAAAAATGGGCGTTGGTGTACTCAATCCCTGCGACAAGCCAAGCGACTATGGTTTAGAGAATCAGGAGACTAGAGATTTGCTTGAAAGCCTGAAACGATCTGGAAGTTACGATAAAGTCACGGAGTACATGAAACCTATTTGCGCGATTGATTTGCGTATGGTTGATATTGCCCACTTCATAGTAATGAGCATCGACGTTGATGCACACCTTTGCGGGTCATATCACGAAGCGGCTGTAGCCATTAGTCAAAAGAAGCCAGTCGTCGTAATGTGCAAGCAAGGAAAGAAAAACCTTCCAACTTGGATGTTTGGCGTTATTCCACATGAGATGGTGTTCTCAAATTGGAGTGAGGTTTTAGAATATTTGAATCACATAAATGAAGACGAAGATGCAAAGCATCAAAACAGATGGCGATTTTTTGACTGGGAGAAAGTATATGTTTAGTTTCTATTGTAGGGCTTGCGATGAAGAAGTAGACTCGGAGGCGTGCAGGCTTGCAGATATAATTGAAACCGCAGGTGGTAGATTATATGTCTTTGAGTGTTGTGACTGTGGGGAGGTATCATCAAGTGAGCTATTACAGGAGTATGAATATGACCTCGAAAGATAATATTATAAGGGGCATCAATCAGGCCATGAGTGCAGAGATAGATTCTATAATCTACGATAAACCTCCTAGTGACAAAAATTCTAAAGTGTTGCAGAAGAAACCCAATCTACTTACTGTGGACTGGGAGAATGTATTGCCTGAGCCACCTAAGAATAGTTCAGATATAACACGCAGAGAGCTTGAACTTATTTCTGAGATGACTAAGGAGCTTTCAGAAGAAGAGTATACTCTTGTCACTGAAGTCGATAAAGACCCGAATAATGTCTTCATGGGCTTGTTAAAGAGGTATGGGCTTCAATTTCCAAAAGAAAAGTTCGATGAATTTTTCTTCAGTCAAGTCGATCCAGTAGTCACAAACCTGAAGTATAAGTTTAAGAGAGCCAGACCTTTTCAGTTAGCTGAAAAATATGGTATAGATATTAAAGTTACTGAGACTGAAACACACCATACACCAGCTTACCCATCTGGACACACAGCGTATGCGGCCTTCGCAGGCTCAATGCTTGCAACCCTTTACCCACAGCATACGTCAGAGTTCTACGAGCTTATAAACTTGGTTGGTAGAGCTAGAATTCTACAGGGAGTACACTACCCTTCAGATAACGATGCTTCTATGGTGATAGCATCTGTGCTATATGAAGATTTGAAATATGAGATATTTCCAGATATGAAAATTAGGGGGTGAATTGGAATCGACCAGTAATAAAGTTATTAATCGCATGTAGTAGTTGAACGAATGGCTACTTAAAAAATCGTTCTCATTTTTTTTAAGTGTAGAAGAGAATTTCGCACTAGCCGCTTAATGCGGCAGGGGTATCACAGCCCTGTAAACCAAATAGTGATGACGCAGATAATTCCGCTAGAGTATATATACTTGAACTAAATATATATGATAACAATAATTTGTTTGACTCCGATAATTCGGATAGCCTAGTATAGTGGGCGATAATAATTATACTAAACATGTAGAAGTTAATAATAATATTATGTGGCACGCGGGTTCAAATCCCGCCACCTCCACTTAGTAATTATACTATCTTTTTATTTTGTCTCGCACAAACAAGCTTGATCATGGTTTGGGGCGCGAGCCAGCTAAAACGTGTGTTTTTTCTTTTGGTTACGTCTAGAATATTGAGTAAGTTTTTTTTTGAGGTTGCAATGAACGATATACATATATTTATCATAGATCAAGGTTTCAAAACCGATACAGTCGCAACGGCTAATGGATTTGAATACTGCGTAGATGCAATACATAGACAAGCTAAAACTCTTGGCATTTCTTATGAGCTAGATGTAGTAAATAAGAATGAGCTTCCCACTAAGGTTTCCTCCAAGATGGTTTCTGTCTTTATGGATAACACGATGATAAATAATAGATACTTGTTATCAGCCATTTCTATAAATAATCTGTATCCAAAGTTTAGCCTCATGTCAGGGGAAATATCAACTCTATTTACTTCATTTCCTGACGATATATTTTTAGTCAAAACGATGGATTATTTCAGATGCTATAAGATTGACCACGTTGAATCAAATCTTATATGTGATATAAGCAAAGAAAAAGAAAACTTGCCGCCGGCGTATAATATAACAATAAACTCGTCTGCCTACAACCAGTATGGCGGTTATTCTTTTATTGACACTCCACGACGCAGTATAATTGATAATGTAGAGTTTGTATCAAATAGCGCAAAATTGGGTAACGCAATATACTTTGATGGCCTTTCAACAAAGAGCATATTAAAATCAGAGGACATAAGTATAAAGTTAGTATGCAGGTATTTTTACAATCTTGGCTACTTGGCGGCTCTAAGAACAAAGTCAGAAGACGAACCTCAATATGAAAGAGTCTGGAAACAGTTTGTCGAGACTCCTGAGTGTTTGGATCATAGAGTTATGGGAAGACTTGCCTTTGACAATACCATACCGGAACAATATAAAAAGCAGTACTCAGAGAATGTTGCTATGGTTAGATGCTCCTATCAATGCGGTATGCTTGAGGGTCTTTCTGGCGTAACGATATTATGATTTCATTAAACCTTTCCTCTTGTTATGCATTCGAGAGACATCGAAGCGGATGGGGTTATTGCATCAACTCTCTTATGCCACATCATTCGCTATATGGGATTCATGTTGATGGCTTTTTAGAACATAACTTTTCTTGGCATGTCGAAAGCTATCTTTATGACGGAGCTAAAAAAATACCTTACGAATTTCCGTGGATAGGATTTTTACATAATCCCCCTAACCCTCCATCTTGGTATGATGTGTATAATTCACCAAAGGCCATATTCAATAGAGATGTTTTTAAATACTCTTTACGCTTCTGCAAAGCCATAGTAACGCTGTCTAACTATCTTGCTGACTGGGTAAAGTCTGTTTGTAGTGTTCCGGTAGTGTCAGTTAAACATCCAACACAAACGAACTGTATAAAATGGAACCCTGAAATGTTTTTACGAGAAGAAAAGCCAAGCATTCTACAGGTAGGCTACTGGCTTAGAAAACCTGACTCCATATGTCGGTTAAAATCTCCGTATCCATACGTTAAGAAGTGGCTACCTAGCGACAATGAATATGCCATGAAAATATTAGAGTTTTATAATAGAACAAATCCTTCTTACTTTCAAGAAAAATACAACTGGTCTGGAGTAGAGATACTAGACTGGCTATCCAATGATGACTACGATAAAATGCTAACATCTGGAATTGTGTTTTTAGACCTTTATGACAGTTCAGCAAACAATGCTGTAATCGAATGTATCGCAAGAAACACACCCTTGCTTGTAAACAGGCACCCAGCAATCGTTGAATACTGTGGAGAGGACTACCCTTTATATTTTGAAAACTTAGATCATGCCGCAAGCATCTTACACGATAGGGAATTGATAATCAGCGCACATGAGTACTTCAAAAATATGAATAAGCGATGGATTAACGGTAGTTATTTTGCACATGATTTAACCACAAAACTAGCGGACGTGTTATGAGTATAGAGAGCAACTTAGATCATAAGAGACAGTTAGCTTTTATAGCGATACCAAAAAATGCGTCTTTGTCAATTACCACCGCACTTCAAGGTAGTTCAACACCAGTTTATTTCCACAAGCCATATGTTGACATTGCTTCTAATTTGGACTATCTGAATTTAGACTACAAAAAATTTTGTGTTTGCAGGAATCCTTATGATAGAATTTTTTCAGCATACTCGTTTATGCTAAGAGGGGAACTTGTTTACGTAGAGGATATAGAATTTTCAGAACAGGTAAAACAGTTCGCAGATTTTAACGAGTTTGTCATAGAGTACTTGTCGTTACAGGAGCCCACACCGTGCCAAGTTGTAGATGTACGTGAGACAAATATGAAAACCACTCTTCACTTCCTGCCTCAATCAAACTGGGTCTGTGATCACAATTATGAACTCTTTCAGGATATAAAGATATATAGGTATGAGCGCCTACAAGAATTAGAAGAAGATCTTGAAATCCTATTGCCGCCTGATTGTAATAGCTCATATAAGCCCAATTATTTAGATGTGTACAATGAGCAGTCCAAAGATATAATATATAGTATGTATAAATATGACTTTGTTAATTTCGGCTACGAAAGATGAATGAAAAACATTATTGCACAAGACCCTTTGAATTTTTTGAAGTGTACGACGACGGTAGAGTTAGTTGCTGCTGCCCGTCTTGGATCAATAATTATGAAATTGGCAGCATAAAAGACAAGTCAGTAGAAGAAGTATGGAACAGCGAGGAAGCTCAGGAACTAAGAAGATCAATCCTTGATGGTTCTTACAGGTATTGCAACAGAGAGGTATGTCCGCACTTAGAAACAAAGACTCACTGCGTTCAGACTCTTTATCAGATAGGAAATACTAATAGCGATAGAGGTTGGAATCTTATACATGACGATATCATTCAAGGTAAAACAAAGCTAGATCACACACCGCTAGATATAAACTTTGGGTACGATAGATCCTGTAATCTCGAATGTCCCTCGTGTAGATTAGAGCTAATCATGGAGTCTGGCAAAAAACGTGAGCAGATTTTAAATATACAAGATAAGCTAAAAAAAGAAGCCTTCCAAAATGCGAAATCTTTTTGTATTACAGGTTCTGGAGATGCTTTCGCTAGCCCTATTTTCAGAAACCTTCTTCGCACACTGAAAAAAGAAGACGCTCCAAATCTAGAGACGATTCAGATATTGACAAATGGACTTTTGATGAAGAGATGTTGGGATTCTTTGAGTGACTACTCAAAAGAAAAAATAAAGCACATTTCTGTATCTATTGATGCCGCCACTGAAGAAACATATAAGATCGTAAGAAAGGGTGGCGATTGGAATCTTCTTTTAGAAAATTTGCAATTTGCACAGGAGCTTCGGGTCACTGGACAGATATTAACTTTAAATACAAGTTTTGTTGTCCAAAACGACAATCTCTCTGAGATGCTTGACTTTATAGAACTTTGCGATAAGTATTCTGTTGACTGCATTCAATTCCAAACCTATGAGCCTGATTTTCTTGCACCTACTCCAGATTTTTTTGAAGACTGGTTTTACAGATCAGTTCAAGAAAAGAAGCATCCTAGACATCAAGAGTTGCTTGATATTCTTTTTAATGGCGATTTGAGTAAACATGTTAGCGCGCATCAGAACCACACCACCGATTTTACACACGTAAACTTAGGTGGACTATTCAACTTGCTAAACAATGTAGATATTTCACAACTAGAAGACAACCTTGAAAAATATGGGTATAAAGAAGTTTTTTATAATGATAAACTTCACTTTGTAAATAGAAATGATATTAAGAGTATTCATGGAACTGACTCCATTACAAATGGCAGACTGAATGTCATATGGAACGGAGAAGAGTGGGTCGATCTTGAATCCTACAATTTATTCAGAGAAAAAAAACAAACTATAGTAGAGGACATTCATGAGGACATTGACAATAGTTCTTTGACTACAGTAGAGACCTCTGGACTGTTCTGCGAACAGCCTTTTAGTAACTTTGAAGTCGATGAACACGGTAATGTCAGAACCTGCTGTTCCTACTGGATGAACGAGAAGATTGGGAATATACATGATTCCTCCATAGGTGAGATATTGAATTCTGATATAGCAAAAAAAATAAGAGGCTCTATACTGGATGGCTCATTCAGTTATTGCAATAAAAAGGCTTGTCCGAGACTTCAAAATATTGACAGTCTGCCGAATATAGATGAAGTAGACTGGGAGCCATTTAAGACTATAATCGAAAATAAAACAGTTCATATGGATGCAATTAAGCATGTCAATTTTTTATGGGACGATTCCTGCAATCTACAATGTCCTAGTTGCAGGATAAGCTCAATAGTCCACACTTCAGGGAAAAAATATGATGATGCTCTAGCTATACAAAATAAGATAATGGATTTCATCTTAAATAAGCAACCTAAAGATGAAACATCGCTAAACATTACTGGTTCTGGCGACCCGTTTGGCTCAAAAGTTTTTAGGGACTTTTTAATAAACTTTAATGGAGAAGAACATTCAGAAATAAAGTTAAACCTACAGACAAACGGAGTTATGCTGACTGAAAAAATGTGGAACATGCTACATAAGTGTCATAAGAATATCAATCAGGTGGTCGTTTCTATCGACGCTGCTACCAAAGAAACTTATGATAAGATACGTGTAGGAGGTAACTGGGACTTGCTAATGAAGAACATAGAAATGTTATCAAAATTAAGGCTTGAGGGTAAAATTAATATACTTAGGATCGACTCGGTAGTACAGAAGAACAATTACAAAGAGATGCCTGCATGCGTTGAGTTAGCCAACTCATTAGATGGCGTTGACAAAATGAATTTTTCAATCGTGACAGACTGGGGAACTTGGAAACGTGAAGTTTTTGAAGACCATGCCGTGTGGATGGAAGGCAATAAGTTACACAAGGACTTCTTGAATGTTTTAGATAACGACATTTTTGATGGCGATAAAGTTGACCTTGGAAATGTTTATCATTATTACAAAATAGCTAGGAGCAAAGATGATTAATATTACAGCACCTATAAACACTTTAGGTTATGGCATAGCAAGCTACAATATAATTAAAAGCCTTGTGACTTTGGGCGAGAACGTCAACTACTATCCTATTGGTTCACCCGAATTTCCGGGGCAGTCCATGGAGATTCTAGACGCTATAAAGGTTAATGATATAAGCCTTAAATCGCCTTCTGTTAAGATATGGCATCAAAATGATGTACATCATCATATTGGCAAAGGCATACACGTATCGTTTCCTATATTTGAGCTGGATAGATTTTCAGACCAAGAAGTAAAAAGCCTCAGTCACAACGATAGAATATTTGTGTGTTCAAAATGGGCTAAAGCTATTATTGAAAAATGTGGGATTCCTGTCCCTGTTCATGTAGTACCTTTGGGTGTAGACACAGAAACTTTTAGTCCGACTCCAGTCTCGGCTAGACCAAAGACTATATTTTTCAACTGCGGCAAATGGGAAGTTAGAAAAGGTCATGATGTACTAGCTCAATGTTTTAATGACGCATTTGAACATGATGACGATGTAGAGCTTTGGATGATGTGCCAGAATCCATTTTACTCAGCAGAACAACAAAGTCAGTGGGAAAGACTTTACAAAAATTCCAAGCTTGGAGACAAAATAAGAATAATACCGAGACAAAATACTCATCAGGATGTTTATAATATAATGAAGCAGGCTGACTGCGGAGTGTTTCCAGCTAGAGCAGAAGGATGGAACTTAGAGCTTTTAGAGATGATGGCCTGCGGGAAACATGTAATAGCTACTAACTACTCCGCACATACTGAGTTTTGCAATGAGCAGAATAGCATGCTGATTGATATTAAATCTCTTGAAGCTGCGCAAGACGGAGTGTGGTTTAATGGGCAAGGCGCTTGGGCTTCTTTGGATAACGACTGCATAGAGCAAATAGTAAACCATATGAGACACGTTCACACAATGAAAAAATCAGGAAGCTTGGGGCAGAATGTAGACGGTATTTATACATCTAGAGAGTTTTCTTGGGAAAACTCAGCTAAAAAATTTCTAGATGGGCTAAAATAACTTTGCAAATGCATGGCGTACATGCTAGAATATTTGCAGTGACCAAGAATCTATTTATAATAGGAGAAAGAAAATGGTAGATAAGCTTAAGGCATTGGTGAGATCAAAACGCTTTTGGACTGCTGTAGGTACTGTTGTTACCGTAGCACTTCAAGATGTTGTTGGTATCCCAACAGAGACGGCGACTAGTATTGTAGCAGTTGCTGTAGCTTGGATTGTAGGTGATTCTCTTCGTCCAACGGAGTAGACATAAACAGAGAATCATGATTCTGAGTCCAGCGTATGAAGCGCTGGGCTCTTTTATAAAGGAACTAAAATGAATATTGATTTTATTATTACCGCCGAATCTTACTACAAAGCAAAGATGGATGAGGCTGCACTGACCATGAGACTATATACTGGAGCTGCTGTTGGTATAGGCGAGCATCCACAGGTATTTCAAGAATTCATATCGGCGCTAGAAAACTTTAAAGAGGCTAGAGAAAGCTATCAGCTGGTGCAAGAGTTAAAAGCAGACTTAGTTAAACAAAACGAAAAAGAAAGCGAAGATGAAAGTTAAGATCACTTTACTTGCCACTTGTTTCGACAAGAGGTCAAACATAAACAATAAACGTAGCAATAATTTCGTAGTCGTTAATGAGGATGACACGCTGCCAAGTAGATATTTGTTGTCCGATTCACCAAGTGACTGTGTTGACAAAATCTGCCAAAAGTTTTTAAGCTATAGCGTTGATTGGCTTGATTTTAGTATCATAGACGTTAAAAGAAATGACACAGACGAAATAGAAATTGTTTACTCTACGGAATTTCCATATTGCGAAAATTTTTACAAGCATGGGAAGACCCTCCATCTTTATGACGACGACTTAGGCGAGATATTAGGAGAAAAATACATTGAAGGAATCACAAGAGCAACGAGAAGAAGGTTTGTCCTCTGAGTCCTGTTATTTTCTATGTTACACAGATAAAGAATCTTCGGATATTTTTTTTAAGTGTGGGTGGGGCGAGTCAGCTAAGGACGTACAGAATTTTGCCTTCATGCTATCAAAAATAAACTCTGGAGACTACGAGAATAACATACTAGACATACTAAAAACGCAGACTGAAAACACCGCTGACTTTGAATTATTTATGCGACTATACGCTAATTATAGGGCTAATGAAAAATCAGATTTAGTTGTTCCACCTTCTATGGCTCACCTTAAATAATGTGTATAGTACATAGGTAAAACCTGCTGAACGGAGGTAGTTCTATGTTTGAAAATAAAATAGCTTGGCAAAGCTGGAACGCAATAATAGAAGAGTATTATTCAAAGGCTAACGAAATAGACATACTTGAAGAGCTTTTAATGGCTCAAGAGATGGAAGAAATGCCTAATATGCCTATTAAGTTTGTAGATCCAGCACCTAGAGTTATATATACGCCTTATGGCGCATATCCCGCTGAATCAATGATGAAGCCTTCTGATAGGTGGAATTGCTGGTTGGCATATACAAACTTCGATCTAACGCATACTGTTCTAGATGTTCTAGAAGAAATAGATGGGGTTGAAGCAGTCAAGATACTAGGAAGATACACTTTTTTCATAGGAGTAGGAAAACTTTTTAATCCTACGGATGTTAGATTAAACATCGAAAACATATTGACCGATACTACACATATAAGTAGTCCTGATTCAGTCTCTAATGAAATTAACGATGCGATAGAGTCTATCAAGAGTCAGGTTAGTGCCAAGAGATATTGGTCTATATTTGTCTCCTCTGTAGGAGAAATTGATTACATTATGTCAGATGCTCTCGATGAGCAGTATCTACATGAATTAAATAAGTTTGAAGATTTACGTCAAAAAATTGGTGGTATTATAATTAGGAGCTCAAATGAACAAAAATATTGATGAAGCGATTAAGAATATTGATTACAAAAGAATTATGGATAAAGTTTGCTCAAAATATAACAGGTACGTTGATGAAGACGATATGTCATCAATTAGATTATATACTTTGTGGCAATGTTTGAACAAGTTCGACCCAGAAAGAAAGGTTAAATTCACTACTTTCTTGTACCAACAGCTTACCTTTGCTATTAAAAATCACCTGAAGCGTCAGCGCCGTGAATATACAAATATTCCTTTCGCAGTTGCTCAACGTAGAGATCTTGATATAGACGTAGCTTTGCTAGATATGCCCAGAGAAATGTCTGAGTTAATAGAGCAGAAATATGTTTCCAAGATGACTATGACTGAAATAGGTGAGGCCAACGGTTACAGTAGAGAGACAGCTAGAAGGCGACTGAAGAAGGCAGTAGAATATTATAAAAACTAATGCGTATAGAATTACTTTGCAACGAACCAAAGTACCCAGACATCCTTGCTTGTATATTTGAAGGTAGCGAAAAAAGGGTCGATCAAATATGTACCCCGTCTGGTATAGTTCCACGCATTGATGAAAGTTTTATTCGTGAATACTGCAACTTTTCTGGAATTGTTGATTTTCCATACGGAATATCTGAGACTCGCATAAGAGTTCATGAAATACTTCTTTGCGAGAAGAGGGGTATCAAAACGATAGATCTTGTAATAAACAGACATGATCTGGAAAGCTCTAATCTCTTCGCTATAAGAAAAGACTTCAAAACATGTCATGAGGCATGTAAGATTAACAACATTCACATAAGGCCGGTAATAGAATACAGATTGGCAGAGGCAGACTTTATGGAGGATCTTTGCTTTTCGTTGAGAGAAAACGGCGCATCCGAAATAGTATTAGGCACAGGGTCTATGGTCGATGACCTCTTAGACAATATTATATCTTCTAAATTAATTGAGGACAAATTGGGGCTTCCTGTGATAAGCTGTTCGCCTATTTTGTCTAATGACCATTATAATATGTTTTATGAATCAAAAATACACGGAATTAGGATAAAGTCATATAAGATACTTGATAATTTTGTGTATTAGATATTAGGAACTGGACTCTTTACGGATAATTGTGGGAATATATTTTTATTTTTCGTATAGGAGTCATATATTATGGCAGTTCCAAGTGGACATCACATTTACCCTTTCGGTAATGTACAAACTCAAGGCGGTACTATCTTAAACAATGATAATACTAGTACCGACAGAATTACTAAAGCTTTCGAGTTAGTTACAGCAGTCGCAGATGCTGCAGACACTAACACTCTCCCTAGCATTGGCGCTAGCGGTATTTATAACGTACATAAACCTCTTTCAGGCGGAACCTTCGCTTATTCAGAAGCAGGTAAGTATGTTATTGCTCGCGTCTCTGACACTCTTTCTGGCGCAGCTAACACCAAGCTTATCTTCATGGGTGCTGGCGACAGACAGGCTATCCCAAGATTCCAAGGCGATTACGGAGCTAAGCTCCTAACAGCTTGGAGACAAAACCAGTTTAGCTGGTTGGGTACTCTCGATAGTGGTGCTAAGATTACCAACATGAGAACTCAGTGGTTGAACAGCGGCGGTACAGCGGCTGCTTCCGCAGCTACCTTAAATGGTACAAACATGTGGGACCCAGTTGCTGATAGTACGTCTGCTAACAGCGATAGCGCAGCTAATCCTACCCGTGCCGTACCGGGTGAATTTGTAATGAAAGTTGACTTCGTGACCATTAGCATTGATAATGCTGACTCAGGAGACTTCTTTGACTACGCACCAATTACTGGTATGTAATAGCTCTGAGGGGGAGTTCATTCTCCCCCTCTTTATTTTTTCACGAGGGGAAAACCTATGGACTGGGCATCAATTAATGATATAGCACAATTAATAGGCTTGATAGCACTACCTGCAATAGGCTGGGTTTTTCACACAGTTACAAAGCACGGGAGCAAGTTAATCATGCTAGAGGAGAAAGTAAACGACTCTATCCAAAGAAGAATGGATTCTTTAGAAAATAAAGTTGACGGATTAGAGGTAAAGATAGATAATAAGATAGACAAATTAGAAGATTCGCTTCATCAAACTCAGCTAGATGTTGCTGAGAAGATACTAAAAGCGATCAATAACAAATAGGAGTTTTTTTATGGCAAACAAAGAAGAAGTATTGAAAATGTTGGAAGCTATTGATGGTGGGACTTATTACCGCCGTGATCTGCTTGAGGTATTTAAGAGTATGGTAGAAGCTTTGGGTTTTGCACCAGAACCTGCACCAGCACCTGCACCAGCACCAACGCCTGCACCGGAACCGGAGGCTAACGATGATGCGCCAAATTTTTCCAACGACTAATGAGACGAAAATAAATCTTTTGTCTTGCAAATCGACACAACGACACGTATAATAAAAATGTTCGGAGAGTAATGAAGCCCAGCTCTTAAACAAAAGCAGGCTAAACGACACTTTCTCCGGCTTGCCGAAAGGCACAGGATTCATCAAGATTTACTTGCTCTGTTACCTGTTTTTTTATAAGTGTCGTTTTTTTATTGCACCCTTTTTTACAACAGTGAGAGCATGAGCCAAAATATAAAAATCAAAAAAAGAAACGGTCGTCTGGAAGAAGTAAACCTAGACAAGGTAAACAAGTGTGTAGAAAGAGCGTCCGAAGGTCTAGATGACGTTTCTGTTAGTGAAGTGGTGTTAGATGCGAGTCTACAGCTGTACAACAAAATACCTACATCTGAAATAAATAAAGCTCTAATTCTTTCTGCTAGATCAAAGATAGAAAAAGAACCTAACTACGCTTATGTTGCGGCGAGGATGCTTCTAAGTAACCTGTACAAAGAAGTATTTGGGGAGTCAGTAGATGTAGATAAGTTCGAGGATCAGTATAAGAAGTCTTTTGTGCGCAACATAAAGAAATTAGTCAAAGAAGAACGTCTCAGTGAAAGACTTTTGTCTTATGATCTTGATGTTATTGCTGAAGCTATCACGCCCTCCCGTGACCACCTATTCAAGTACCTCGGTATTCAAACCTTATATGATAGATACTTTATACATTTACAGGGTCGCAGGATGGAGACACCTCAAGCTTTCTACATGAGAGTAGCTATGGGGCTGTGTCTATCAGAAGAGAACAAAGAGCAGAAAGCAATAGAAATATATAATATGATGTCTGAATTCAGATACTCACCTTCAACTCCCACTCTATTCAATAGTGGCACACGCAGGTCACAGCTTTCATCCTGCTACTTGAGTACTGTTGGGGACTCTATCGACGGCATCTTCGGCACTCTTCATGGTCAAGCAAGGCTCTCTAAGTACGCTGGCGGTCTTGGTGTGGATTGGTCTGGAGTCAGAGCTACGGGTGGCTACATTAAGGGAACCAACGGCAACTCTACTGGTCTAGTACCTTGGCTTAAAATATTTAATGATTTATTGGTGGCTGTCAATCAGGGCGGTAAGCGCAAAGGCGCTGGATGCGCATATATAGAACCTTGGCATTTGGATGTAGAAGATTTCTTGGAGTTAAGAAAGAATACCGGAGATGACCGCCGGAGATGTCACGATATGAACACAGCCCTCTGGATTCCAGATGAATTTATGTTAGCCGTGAAGAAGAATCAAGACTGGTATCTTTTTGACCCATCTGAATGTAAAGAATTACATGATACCTACGGCAAAGAGTTTAGCAAACATTATAGAAGGTATAAGAAACTAGCTGACGCTGGAGAAATAAAAAACTACAGGGTCATAAACTCAAAAGATCTTTGGAAGAAAATGCTTACAGCCCTATATGAAACGGGTCATCCTTGGATTACATTTAAAGACCCATCTAATATTAGATATTCTAATAAACATGAGGGTGTAGTTCACTCCTCTAATTTATGTACAGAGATATTGCTACATACGTCTCCAACAGAATACGATGAGGGCAATATTGTTAAAGTTGGCGAGACAGCCGTTTGTAACTTAGCCAGCATAAATTTGGCATCACACCTGAAAGTTCGCACAGTAGACTGGAAGAAATTACAAAAAACTATAGAAGTAGCCATTAGAGGTCTGGATAATGTCATCAACCTAAACTTTTATCCCACAGAAGAAGCAAAAAGAGCAAACCTAAAGCATAGACCTGTCGGTCTTGGAATTATGGGGACTCATGACGTTCTTCATAAGCTAGGGATACCCTACAATTCAAAGGATGCTGTTGTATTATGTGGCAGAATTCAAGAATTCATATCTCTTCATGCAATTAAGACATCCGCTTTAATAGCCAGAGAAAAGGGTCAATACCCCTCCTTTGAGGGATCGGAGTGGAGTCAGGATAATTTTCCGATAGATACTTATTGTAATTTGATGAATCAGAGAGACCCCCAAAGAGCAGATAATGTGTATAAAAGAGAGGACTTCGAGAACTTTACTGAAGAATGGGAAGAAGCTAGGGAGCTAGTCAGGAGACACGGTATGCGTAACAGCAACGTGATGGCAATCGCCCCTACTGCAACGATCTCATACATTCAGGGTTGTTCTCAGTCTATTGAACCAGATTACTCAGTTCTCTATGTTTACTCAACCTTGAGTGGAGAGTTTACTATGGTCAACGAACACTTTGTTGCAATGGCCAAAAAGAAGGGTATTTGGTGTCAAGAGCTGGTAGACGCTCTAAAAACTGCTGATGGCGATGTCATGGCGGTAGATCTGGATGAGGATATTCAGAGAGAGTTTATCACTGCTTTTGACATAGAACCAGAAATTTTGATTGAGGCTGCGGCTGAAAGACAAAAGTGGATTGATATGGGACAGTCACTAAACCTTTATAACAAACACGACAGCCTCAAATTTTTGAATGATCTTTATTTTTCTGCTTGGGAGAGTGGCCTTAAAACTACTTACTACTTAAGAGGTAAAGCCGCAACTAGAGTGGAAAAATCAACAGTTAGCTTTAAGTCTGCTGAAGAGCCTGAAGGTGAAGAGATCAAAGCTTGTTCTATTTTAGATCCCGGATGTGAGAGTTGCCAGTGAGATTCATAGAATTTAGACAAAGTGGGACATCGCCCATCAAATATAGATTAGAACTTAACCCCAAAGAAGCAGAAGAAGTCAAAGAACTATTGCAACAGATAATTGAAAGATTGAATAAACATGAAGAAAAGTAAAGAAATTATATCAGACAAAGTGGCCACTGTAAATCAGATACTGCCGCACACTAATAAGTGGGCGTGGGATCTATTTATTGACGGAGCAGCCAATAATTGGATGCCTACAGAAATTTCCATGTCTAAGGATATTGAACAGTGGAAGTCAAATACGCTATCAGATGATGAAAGGTTGGTTGTAAAGAGATGTCTTGGTTTCTTTGCGGGCTCAGAGTCTTTAGTCGCAAATAATCTCTTGCTTAGTATATTTAAATACGTTACTGATCCTGAATGTCGTCAGTATATATTAAGACAGGCATACGAAGAAAGCCTGCACAATCTTACCGTAGTTTATGTCTGCGATTCTCTAAACTTGGATATTGAAGAAGTTTATCAGGCTTATAACTCTATCCCTAGTATCAAAGCTAAGGATAACTTTCTGATGAACATCACCACAGACATCAATAGACCAGATTTTAATATAAACACATTAGAAGGAAAGAGAGAGTTCCTTCGCAATATCATTACTTATTATATCATCTGCGAAGGAATTTTCTTCTTTTCGGGCTTTGCTATGTTGCTATCTTTCAATAGACAAAACAAGTTGCCGGGAATTGGAGAACAAATTCAGTACACTTTGAGAGATGAGAGCCTACATATTAAGTTTGGCACTACATTGATTAATAGACTTAGAGAAGACAACCCAAAGATCTGGACTAAGGCTATGGAAAAAGAAACTATTGAACACATAGAAACAGCAATGGAGTTAGAGCTTGCATACGCTAGAGAGGTTTTACCTAATGGGATTCTCGGCCTTAACTCCGACATGTTTATTGATTATGTGCAGTTTATTGCCAATAGAAGGTTGAGCAACTTGAACTTGCCTTCTCCGTTTGAAGACACGCAGAATCCTTTTCCTTGGATGAGCGAGATCATTGATTTGGAAAAATGCAAGAACTTTTTTGAAACAAGAGTAACAGAGTATTCAGTGGGTAATTTAGTAGACGATTTTTAAAAGGTATTAGCTATGTCAAGAATTTTCTGGGCCTGCCAGTCAGTATACATAGATGGTTCGTATGTTAAAGGCGTTCAATCTGTGGGTCTAGATATAGCTAACGAATGGGAAACTCTTGCTCCAGATAAGGGTATTCAAGATTTTTTTCTGCAGGAAAGACACAAAGTAGGGAATCCAAAACCTGAAATCACCTGCACTATAGAAAGACATGTAAGGGTTGATACTCTTCCTCTAATTTTTAACTGTACCGATGGGCATGTTTTATCGAAAACTGGTGGTGGATTAGGTTATTGTGGCTGGGACGACGGCTTTAAAGAGTATACCATAGATATAGCTTACGGTAGTGAAGACTATACATACGGAAGTTCTACTCAAGTGAGAACACTTAAATATTGTCTCATACAGGACATTTCTTATAGTTTCTCTGTTGATGGCTTCTTCACTGAGACTATAACATTTGTAACTAACTATATGGAAAACGGTTCGGGTAAAGCTGGAACTCAAAGTTATGGAGACCTAGCAAGTGAAGAACGGGGTGACGACCTCGTTGGTAGAAGATTTAATTTTCTTACCGACGCAAGTAGTCTCGGCTACGGTTTTCTTACTGACGGTGCTATTCAGTCCGTTTCTGCAAGTATCTCATTTAGCTACGAAGAAATACCTGAAAAAGGTTTAATCAAAGGTGCGGCTACCGAGTCTGAGCAAAACTATTGGAAATATCAGACATTGCCAGTTTCTATCAGCGGAGAGGTGACATCTGTAATAACGAGCGACTACGCCACAAAGTTAAAAATACAAACAGCGACAACTAACCTACCCGCAACCGCACTTAGATTCAAACTTCAAAGGTATGGAGGCGGGTCAAGCAGTATTCTCGATATTGACTTTGGTTCTAAAAATAATTGTACCGGAATCAGCACTAGCGGAGGTACTGCAGGTAGTAACGATAATGTTGAAGTTACTGCATCATTTCAAAATGTAGAAAATTATTTTAAACTAACCAAATCATAAGGAGCAAATCGTGTTAGATTTTATTTTTGATCGCAGGAATTTTTTGAGGATAGGAAGTATTGGCGCAGGACTAAGCGCTGTTGGTTTGTCTGATTACGCCTTGGCCCAAGACGCTCTGTCGAATCAAGATAAAGCTGTTGTTTGGGTATGGCTCGGAGGAGGACCAACTCAGTTTGAGACATTTCATGCCCCAAATGATACGGTTCCTACAGAATGGCAACCAATCAACGGAGCAATTCACGACCCCAAAACCAATATAACATTGGGTGCTGACTGGACAGGTCTAGCCCAACATACCTCTAAGCTAAACGTAATAAATTCTTTTAGCCACAAAGATTCATCGCACAGACAAGGTACACACTTCATGATGACTGGGCATTATAACCCAGAAAGAACCACAACGTCTATAGCTAAATACCCATCTTTTGGTTCTATTGTTTCCGCTGTCTATGGTGCGAATCACCCCCAAAATGGAGTACCAACTTATGTTAAACAAGGTAAAATTGAAGGTGATGA
>CETM01026502.1_pt1 | contig 19499 bp, 14 predicted proteins | sample 361451 | NCBI WGS metagenome assembly CETM01 (sample SAMEA2622690, study PRJEB7988) | marine metagenome | isolation source: saline water (ENVO:00002010), including
TAATCTAAAGCAGTTCTTAAACCTTCATACTCAGCAACATTGTTTGTTGCTACACCAATCTTCTTTGAAACAGTATCCACTTCTTGTTCATCTTTTTGAATTGAGATACCAATAGACGCTTCTCCCGGATTAGATCTCGAAGCGCCATCACAATATATTTTATACATTAAATTACAACTCCCATGCAATATGGACATTGTTGAAAATTAGAGTTCATAATTTCATACATTTCATTTGAAGTAAGATCAACTCCACAGCAACCACACTGGTTTTCTCTTTTATATGCAGCAATAACCTCAACTCCTTTTAATTTTAAGTCATCGTATAAATCAATTATTGCTTTTGGAAATGAACTTATTAACAATTTTTTTTCATTCTCAAATTTACTTATTTTTTCATCAATCTCTTTCCATTCACTCTGTAGAGTTTTAGACAAGCCTAGAAGATCTGGTTTTAAATCTTCAATAGATTGATTTATTTTATTAATTTTTTCTAGATCATCATTATTTTCTTGATTTAACTCATTTAATGATTTTTCATAATCTAACACACTATTCTCAAAATTTTGTTTTTGAAGATTATAATTTTGCAATTCAGATGCATCTAAATTTGTGCTTAGCTTTTCACTAACGGCTTCAATTTTTATCTTTGATTCTGAGATATTTTTCTCTATATGATTTTTTGTATCAAAGTAAAGCTTTAATTCATTTTTAATAATTTGTTTATCGCTTTGTAATTTTTTAAATTCTATTTCGAGAATTTTTAACTCTTGTACTGTTTCTCCATCAGTTTTTTGATTAATTAATTTAAAAATTTCATTATCTAACTCTTGTAATTCTATTAAATTGCTTAAAAGAAAAGGTTCATTCATAATAATCTTTATATAAATACTTTAATTCTTGATTTAATGCTTTATTTAAATTTTTAACGAACTTTCTCATTCCAGGAATTTCTGTTGTTATATGACCGACTTGAAGAAGGCCAACATTTGCATCGTCTGCTTTAAGTAAATATCTATGTGAAATATCTCCTGTAATAAATACATCAACTTTTTCAATAACTTCATCTATGAACTGTGTACCCGAACCTGGTAGAATTGCAATCTTTTTTATTTCTTCAATTTGATCAAAATATTCATTTGTTCTAATTGAATTTGTATTTAATTTTCTTTCAACTAATCTTTTAAAATCTTCATTTGTTGTACTTTTAATATCTCCAATTCTTCCTGCACCAAAATTGTCAAAAGTTTGAGCAAAGATTTTAGTATTTGATAAATTAAATAATTCAACCAATGTATCTGCATTACCACCAACACAAACATCTTGAGCGGTATGTAAAGTGATTACATTCATCGAATTATCAATAAACTTTTGTGTAATATTTTCTGGAATCAAGCTCTCCGTACTGTCATCATCAATTATTTTTTTATAAGATGGTGGATGATAAGTAATAATCGTATTTACATTCTCATCTTTGCAATATTGTAAAAGTGACTTGTCTAATTCGTGACCTACAATAATTCCATTTATTGTATTTTCTTTAGATCCTATTGTTATTCCGACAACATCGTCTTCAAAAGCATACTGAAGTGGAACTAAATTATCAACAATATCAAGAAGTTCAAAAACCTTCATTTAAATAATCTTAATAAAGTAAATTATAAAGATTTAGCCAATTTTTTATTATGGTAGTTTGCCCACATTACTAAAAATGTTGGAAGTATTGTTAACGACGCAATTAAAGCAAAGCCGATAGAGACTAAGATAACAGTTCCCATTTGTTGAAAAGGAACTAATGTTGATGTAGTAAGAATTCCAAAACCTGCCATTGTAGTAAAAGCACTTCCAAATAATGATCCACCTGTAGTCTTTAAAGTTGTGCGAATTGCTTCCACAGGCTCTGTACCTATAGCAATTGTTTCCCTAAATCTGTTTGTTACATGAATAACAAAAGGAACACCTATACCAATTGCTAGCCCAGATAATGTCGATGTTACAGGATTTAATGGAATGTCTAATAGATACATTCCAAGATAAGTACCTAAAACTATAGCAGCAACGGGGAGAACAGTTATCACTCCCAAAAATGGTCTTCTCATGTCTATTAGGTAATACAAAACTAGAAATGCCATTGAAGCTAATATCGCAAAAACTAAAGATTGAAATTGAGATGAGTTAATTAGCTCATTTACACTTTCAGTTACAATATTATCTGAGGTGACGCCGACAAATAATCCTAAATCTGAAAGTGGTTTAAAAGCAATGTACAAATCATCTCGGATCTGAGCAGCACCAGAAGTTCCTGCAGATGTGGTAATCCTAACCTGCATTGCAGAAATAGTATTGCTTTCGTTGATGTAAAGACTGGTGCTAAATAAATCATTATCTGTTTCTAGTAGGTATCTATACAATCCTTCTACATCGCCGGTATTACTTACTCTCAATGCATCTAGTCCTTGTCCATTCATAATTTGGACTCCATATCCACCAAGTTGCCCTATTAATGCCATATCTGGCATAGGTGGTGCTGCCTGAGGATTTGCTGATGGAGGTACAAGCATTGTTCCAAGTGACCCTACTACAGATTCTGCTGCAGCATTGCCCGCAAAAACTAATACATTTTCAACTTCGGATAGATTGTTTAAAGAATCAATTAAAGCATTGTGAATTTCAGGTGTGGCAATATTTTCTGATTCAATTAATACGCTTGTAGTTTCCCCAAATCCTCCGCCAAATTCATCTTGTAGTGTATTAAAAGTTTTTACAGTTGGGTTATCAGATGGTAAAAAATCAGTAAAATTAAATACGGTTGATATGTTTGTAAAGCCGTAGTAACCATAACCACCAATCCCTAAAATCAAAACAACAGCCACTATTTTTAATTTTTTTGGAATAATAGAAGTTGATGCAGATATTTTATTAAATAATTTCTCACCAGATGATGCAAATGCATCTGTATCAATTTTGTTCTTTTTTTCTGACCTTTTATCAAGCAATGTTCTAATTGCTGGGACTAAAGTCATTACAAGTATAAATGCATAAAAAATTCCAAGGGCAGTAGTTATTCCAAAATCTTGTAATTGAGTTAATGGTGAAACTATATTCGTAAGAAAGCCAACCATTGTTCCTAACGTAGCAAGTGTTAACGCAATACCAACTGAACTCAAAGTTGTAGATGCAGATTGATTTACAGAATTTTTTAAACCAAGTTCTTCTCTGTACCTACCCGTAAAATGAATTGCGTAATCAACTCCCAAGCCAAGAATTATAATTGTTGAAATTTGAGATAATTGATTAGGAGCCCCAATTATATCGAGATATCCAGGTCCTAATACAACACCTATTCCCTGCATCCATAAAATTGCAAGCAAAATTGCAGCTAAGCTGTTAAATATATCAGCTAGTGTACGTCTAGAGGACTTAAAAAAGCCAAAAGTTTTTGTTGGCTTTATAAAAAATATAAATGCAAGAACAAAAAATATTATCGCAAAAGCAGCACCAAAAAGTTGTGCAACTTCTTGTAAAAAGTCATCTTGTTCATCACCAAATAATAAAGAAAGAGAAAATCCTGCTAAATCAATATTTGCAAAATCATTACTTAATTTAATTAATTCGTTATTTAAAGCAACTTCTAACCTTGGTTGCTCAACAAAAACACCTTCAAAGCCAAACTCTGCACCTATTAATGCGGAATTAATTGTTATAATTCCCAAACCAGCAGATGCAGTAACTGCTTCTTCATCGTAAGAACTTGAAAGAAGTGCAGAAGCAAATTGTTGAAATTCAGGTGGCATTTGAGTTGATGTTGCTTTGTATAACTGTTTAAATTGTTCATCAGTTAGGTTACTAATATCTAGTGCTGGATTAAAAGCTCTTGCAAAATCGATAGGTGAATAAAATCCTTGAACTAATCCTTGATTTGGATCATTTACTAAATACTTATAAATTTCACTATTCTCAATAACTTTTACTGCAGATAGATATGCCTCATAACCTTCAACAGTTAAGACATCATCGCCTTGGAAAACTAATTGAAGAACACTTTGAGTACCAGATCCCCCAAAATAATCTGATAGCTTACCCTGCGCTTCTATTTCAGGAGTTTCTAATTCACCTCCAAAACCTGTATCGAGTTCTTCGGCTTGAGTAGTCATGTAACCAAAGAAGCCTGTAATTCCTAGTATTACAATAATTGTTATTATAGGAAATTTAGTTGCAGCAGATGAAAAAAAATTAGTTAAAAGTCTCATAAGTGACAAGATTAATGTACTAATTAATTTATTGGTATTTATTCATGTTAAATAAATGTAAATTTTCAGAAAAATTAAAATAATTAATATGTTTTCAACTTTAATTTCTGCAACTTTAATTAATTTATTGATGATTCCAAGTATATTTCATGAATCAGAACCTTCTTATACAAAAAATAGAATTGATAATTATGACGTTATTACAATATCTCAATCAGGTAGTCTTTTTTACAGTGTTACCAATCAAATAATAGAAAGTGCAAAAAATTTAAATACAAAACTTACTTTTATAGGTAGGGCTAATGTTGGGCTTGAATCGATATCCTCAGAAAATGGAGAAATAAAACTTTCATCGCGTGAAAATTACCTTTACAGTGTTTCCGTAAAAACAATTGAATCATCAGCTGTTGAATATTTTTACGATGATAAAGTTGCTGAGGTAATAAAAAACAATCAAATTGTAGTTTCATCGTTAACTGCTGAAAGATACGGTCTTTCATTGAATGACAAAATAAATTTTATTGGAATAAATTTAGAACCAATTGAAATATCAGTTGGTATGATCCTTAAGGACTCAGAACTTGGATGGTTTGAAGGAGTTGTAAATAAAGAATTAGGTTACAAACTAGGAATTTTTAGAAACATTCAAGCTATTATCTGGGATACTAAAATAGATGAAAACTACTTAATAGAGCTACATAAAAATATTCTTTACAAGAAAGTAAAATTTACATTTAGAGAAAGTAATCCAAATAAGAATTGGGTATTACCAACGGCATTGGTAAAGGAAATGTTTGGAGACTTTCAAATTAAAGAAAGAGATGGTACTTGGATTACTACGGAACCATCATGGCGGGAAAAAAATATTCAAACAAAAAGAGTCCCAATCCTTGGTATGACAACGTGTCATAGGTTAATGTGGGAACCTCTTGAAGGAGCACTAAATCAAATTATTGAAGAAGGTTTGGCAAATACTCTCTCGGTTCAAGATTTTAAAAAATCTGGTGGATGCTACGCACCAAGACGAATAAATAGATTTGATGCCGGTGGAAGCATTTCTAGGCATGCTTGGGGTATAGCTATAGATATAAACACAAAGTCAAGTTACCACCCAAGGGTTGTTGAAATTTTTAATTCATGGGGTTTTGCATGGGGAGGTACGTGGACATCACCCGATGAAATGCATTTTGAACTAAGAGATTTATCAGCCAGTATTTCTAAGACCAGCAGCTAATCCGTTAACTGATAACAATAGAGAATTGTTTTCTATTGAATTAAGGTTATTTTTTTTCATTTTTTTCATGAGAGTTATTTGAATTAAAGATAGTGGATCCAAGTATGCATTTCTAATATTTAGTGTGTTTTTTAAAATTTTGTTATCATCAAGCAATTCATCAATCTTTTTTATTTTCTTAATAGAAATTGAAGCTAATTGTGACTCTTTTAAAATCTTTTTATAAATTTTAAATGCGTCTTCATCTAGAAGTTCGTCAACGTAGCGTTTAGCAATTCTTAAATCAGATTTTGAGAGCGTCATTTCAACATTGCTGATTAAATTCTGCATAAACTCAGAATTTTTATAAATTTTTCTTACATGGTTAATTCCGTATTTATCAATCATGTAATTTAATGCTGTTCCAGACCCATACCAGCCTGTTAATGTATTTCTAGTTTGCGCCCATCCAAATACCCATGGAATAGCTCTGTAGTTTTGTAAAGTCATAACATTTTTAGTTCTCTTTGCCGGCCTTGAACCAATATTTAATGTTGAAAGAAGTTTTACAGGAGTTCCTCTCTCAAAGTAATCTACAAGATTTGGATCAGTAAAAAAAGATCTGTATGCCTCGTATGATTTATCTGATAGTTCTTGTAAGAATTCTTGATTTGGTATTTTTAACTTTAATTTATTTCCAGATTCATTTATAAAAGCAACCGAGCCAAGTTTAATATTTTCGAAACCAAGATATGCCGTAGAATACTTGTCAGAGACAACCTCGCCTTGTTCTGTGTATCTTATTTGAGATGATACAGTTCCTTTTGGTTGTGCTGAAATTGAATTGTAAGTTGGGCCTCCTCCTCTACTAATAGTTCCTCCCCTGCCATGAAAAAACGTAATATTCACATTATTTTTTACTCCCTCTTTAAATAAATTAATTTGTGCTTTGTAAACATTCCATTGCGAAGATATTATTCCTCCATCTTTATTTGAGTCGGAATACCCAAGCATGACTTCCTGATTATTATTTTTAAATTTTTCTAAAAATAATCTGTATTGCCTGTTTAGAAATAACTTTCCCAATATTGAATGAGATTTTTGTAATTCCTCAATTTCTTCAATAAGAGGTGTTATCGAAGGAATGTTTTTTTTAGGGATATACTTTTTGCATACATTGAAAAGATTTAAGATATCGACTTCAGAACTTGTCATTGAGAGAATGATTGAATTAAATACTTTATCACCATAAATTTTTTGAAGTTCAGGTATCTCTTTTATTAATTCTTCAAAATCATAGTACTCCCTTCCTGTATGAGCATTAATTACTGATGAGTTTTGTCTTATATCCAAAGACACACCATGAAATTCAAATTGATTCACCAATTCGATAAAATTATCTAACTTTGTATTTTGTATTTTTGTACCAAATATTTGTAAAACACTATTTTGAAACAATAAAATGTCATCTAAAAACTCATAAAAATATTTATAGCCTTTCTGGTTTTTTTGAAAATTATCTAGCCTATGAAAAACTAATGAAAGAAATATACGAAAAGGTTCATCATAATTTACGCGTTTATAATGTTTGTAATCTTTTGGAAGAATTTTTTTATATTCCTCAATTTTATTTGTTAACTTTTTTGGACTTTTAACAAAATCTGTTGAAATACTAAACTCTTCTGAAAACTGTATAATTTGTTCTTTATAAATACTCAATATTTGATTTGAATATATTTTTAAAGATTCTTTGGTTATTTTTGTAGTAACAAATGGATTGCCATCTTTATCAGCACCAACCCATGATCCAAAATTTAGTTTGAAATTTTTTGCATTTCCTATTATTTCATCATCCTTAATTATTTTTTTATATACGTCTTTATACAAAATATCTAAATAATAAATTAACGATTTTACTTCATCTATTGGATTTGGCTTAGTAGATCGAACTTCTCTTGTATACCAAAGTTGAGTTATTAGGGAATTTATTTCATTCATACTATTTGAATCATTAATTTCAATAATCTCAGCAATTTTATATATTTTTTTAAGAGTTGATTGTCTAGAACTTTCTGTAGGGTGAGCAGTAAAAACTGGCATGAAAGTTAGTTCTTTACTTGTTTTTTTATTAATAGATATATTTGAATTTTTTAGAGTGTGTTCTCTAAATACTTGTTCAGCAATATTTGATAGATAAAAAAATATTGTAAATGCTTTAGTAATAATATATATTTCATTTGGTTCAAGAGACTGAAGAGTTTCAAAAATAGAATCTAAGTATCTATTGTTGTTTGTTTGTCGATATTTTTTGGAATTCAATCGAATATCTTCAACGATTTTGAAGTATTTTGTTCCAGCTTGATCTTTAATCACATTTCCAAGTTCACTACCAAGTAAATTAATGGTTTTTGATAAAGTATCAAAGTTTGGAGTAATTTTATATCCTCTCGGCATTCGAAATTGTAAAACTTCCTGTGGTATCGAATATCAATGATTTGATATTATCAAAATCTATCTTACTAAAGGATGTATGTGGCGTATGGATAATGACCAAATCATAATCTGATATATTTTCTAAATCTTGTTCCTTTGATATGCTTTCTTCATCTACTATCAGTTCATCTACAAATGGATCATAAAAAGATACTTCTACGCTTTTATCCAACAATGAATCAATTATATCTATTGCCGGTGACTCCCTAGTATCACCAATATCTTTTTTATATGCTACACCTAAGATTAATACTTTAGAATTTTTCAAAAGTATTTCTTTTTTGTTCATTAATTCACTAATTCTAGAAATTACATAATTAGGCATTGAGTTATTTATTTCTTGAGCCAATTCAACAAATCTGACAGGCTGTCCAATTTGTCTTGTTTTAAAAGACAAATATTTTGGATCAATTGGTATACAATGACCTCCTACTCCAGCTCCAGGCCTAAATGATTGAAATCCAAAAGGTTTTGTTTTTGCAGCTTCTACTACTTCCCAAATGTCTATATCTAACATGTTTGATAATATCGCAAGTTCATTAACCATTGCAATATTTACTTGCCTGTATGTATTCTCAATTAATTTAACCATTTCTGCCTCTCTAGTACCAGAGACTTCAACAACCTCATCAATTATCGAATTGTAAAATTCTGATATTTTTTTTAGCGATTTTTCATTTATACCACTAACAATTTTTGGTGTATTTTTAAAATTCCACTCTTTATTGCCAGGATCTATTCGTTCAGGTGAGTATCCGAGTAAAAAGTCTTCTCCTGCTACCAAGCTCGAATTTTTTTCAAGTAGTGGCTTCACAATTTCTAATGTAGTTCCAGGGTAAGTTGTAGATTCAAGGATTACTATATGGCCTTCTTTTAAATTTTCGGCAATACTTTTTGTAGCAGCCTCAACATAGCTTAGGTCAGGTTGATAATCGGTTAAAGGCGTTGGAACACTAATTACTATATACTCTGAATCTTCCAAAATATTTGAATCAGAAGTGAATAAGAGATCTTTTGCAAGTGCATCTTGAAGTACCTTATCCGAAATGTCCTCAACATGAGACATAGACAAGTTGAGGTTATCTACTAGAGAATTATTAATATCATATCCAACGACTTTAAGCTTACTATTTGCTGCTTCAATAGCTAAAGGTAAACCAACATAGCCTAATCCAATTACTGCTAAATTATATTTAAATTTACCCATATCTAACCAAATAAAATTTGAAAAATTCTATCTGACGTCTCACCATCCCAATACTTAATTTTTGCTTCATTTGAAATTTTACTGCCTAAAACATTATTTATTTCATTAATTATATTTTCCTTATCAGTACCAATAACCTTGTTAGTCCCCTCTTGAACTGTTATTGGTCTTTCTGTTTCTTCTCTTAGTGTTAAACAGTTGATGCCTAAATATGTTGTTTCTTCTTGTATGCCTCCAGAATCAGTAAGCACCAATTCGCATCCGTAAACAAGAGACATAAAATCAATATAAGATAATGGATCAATCACGGCTATGTTTGTAAGTTCAATATTATTATTGTCAATGTAATTTTTAAGTCTTGGATGAGCTGGAAGAATAACTTGATAATCTTGTGTAAAATTACCGATTGCCTCAAAAATATCTTTTAAAGTATCGTCATTTAAATTCGATGGTCTGTGTAAGGTAATTACAAAATATGGTTTATCTATATTTAAAGAATTTTTAATATTTTCTGAATTATTAGTGATTTTGGATTTATTTTTAAATAACGTATCAATCATAATATTCCCAACATTATGAATTTTATCTGACGAAACTTTTTCTTTTAGTAAATTCTCTTTTGCATCGTCTGATGGAATCAATAGTAAATCACTTATTGCATCTACCATTATTCTATTTTGTTCCTCTGGCATATTTAAATTATTTGATCGTAAGCCTGATTCAACATGAAATAAATAAAGGTCTGATTGTTTTGCTGATATGGAAGCAGCTAGGGTTGAGGTTACATCACCAAAAACTCCGACTTTATCTATCTCACAATTTTTGAAAATTTTTTCCAATTCTTGGACAATGTATTGAAACTGTTTACTTTCCGAGTCAGATGGAGCGTTTAAATTTATGTCAGGTGTTCTCATACTCAGATCATCAAAAATATTTTTAGACATATTTTTATCAAAATGTTGCCCTGTATGAATAAATAATACTTTTTTATCTTCTTCTTCTAACTTATTTAAAAGAGGTGCAGCCTTAACAAAATTTGGCCTTGTTCCTACTACTAAAGCTATATCATATTTATCAGTCACTACTTTATGATTTTAGTGATTAAATAGTTATTAATGTACAACTATCATTGAAATGGTGAGGAAAAAACTAGTTTTAAATGCTTGTGGAGTTAAATCTCTTGGTGGAGTGAAGTTATTTGTTGAAGCATTTGAGCTACTAGTAGGAGCTGAAACTGAAATTACAGTTCTTTATTCAGAAAATGAATTTTATAGTGAGCTTAAAAATCAGTCATTAGAAAATCAATACGTGAATTTTATAAAGCTAACTAATAAGAGATTTCTCCATCCTTTCCTTAAATTAATAACTGATAAAAGTCAAAGAAAATTAATTGAATCTAGCGATGCAATTGTTCATTTCGGTAATTTTGGTTTTAAAACAAAAATTAAATCTTTTGTTCTAATTCAAAATATTCTTCCTTTTGTTTTAAATGATTTGAAAAATATGATTCTTAGAATATTTATCTCAAGAAGTATCAAGTCATGCAATTATGTGATAGTTCAGCTAAAGCATGTAAGTGAATTAATTGGACAAGAATATGAAAATAAAATTATTGAAATTGGTGAAATTAAAGAAGTCACAATTAATGCAAAAAATAAATCAAATAACGTAGTTTTTTTTGGAAGCAAGGTCTCAAACAAAAATTTTAATTTTATGGTGAGCGTATTAAAATCAATTTCAACAAGTAATAAAATTACTGTTATCAATCCTCCAAAAAATGTAACAGGATTTAATTGTGTTTATACTGAAACACATGATCAGACCTTAAGTGTTATGTCAGAAAATGAAATATATTTTCATGCAAGTGAACACGAAACTGTTGGTTTGCCACTATATGAAGCCCAAAATTTAGGATTAAAACTCATTATCCCTGATAGGCCCTATGCAAAATATTTCATGAGCGACAATGTATTTGTTTATAAATACAATGATATAGAAAGTGCACTTGAAAAAATTGAACTAGCAAACAATTTAAAATTTAAAAAATCCTCTGCTCTTTTGTATAACGAAAATTGGTCAAGAATCTTGAGTTATATTTAATTTGCTGAAAACTGCCTTAGCCGAATAATTTTCATTAAATTTTTTAACATCAAACTTATTAAGTTTTCTAAATATATTACTTAATTGTTCTTCAACATCGGCAATATTTGAATTTTTGTTTATCAAAATCAGATTATTGAACTCATCTGCAATTTTTAATACTGGATCATCTTGAATTTCTACAAAATGTAGAACTGGTTTTCCTGTTGATATATATTCGATAACTTTACTTGGGAGTTGAGCTGGGTTTAAATTGCCTACAGATAGAAGGCAGTGCAGAGAATCTACCATTTTTTCTAAAGCTTCATTTCTTGGTACTATATCAAAAAATTTATTACATTTCAGATCAATTTTATTTTGTATAATCATTTCTTTTGAATCTGGATTCGTATACCAGTGCAGTTCAAAATCCGTATTATGAAAAAACTTTAACACTTCCTTAGGAGAGCGAACGCCTTTTGTTAGCACTCCAAAGTAACCCACTTTAATAGGCTTTGTTTCATAATTATAAGATATTGATTTTTGGAATAATGACTGCCTAAAAGAGCTAATAGGGTTTCCAATTACAACTTTATTTTCTGGTATATTAAAAAATTTTATATGTTCATTAGCCGATTCCTGATGGGTAAAAACAACTTGATGTGCTTTTTTATAAAATTTGTTCTCAAAATAATAATTCAGAGACTTGTAGAGATATCGATTATTCTCAAAAGCATTATTCTTTAAGCTAAATGGGTCTCCAACATCCATTATCCATTTTTTATTTTTATGTCTGTTAATAATATATGCAGCTACATGGGAGGAAAATGGAAGACTTACAGAAATAATAAGGTCGTAATCTATATCAATCTTTTTTCGATTTTTCCAAATAGAGTATATCCAAAACATTGTGTAATCAGGCCATGCAAAAAATTTGTAAAAAAATCTATATATTTTCTTAAGTAATTTAAATAAATAATTTTTATAACTTGAATTCTGCTCAATATTTGATTTTGATCTTAAGTTTTTTACAATTCCACTAGCTTTTCTATTACCAATATATTTTATGTTAAGATCTCTATTGGTTTGTAATGTTCCAGTCACAACTGTAACGTTAAAACCCGATTTAATAAGTTCATCATATAACAATTTCCAACGTGTAGTTCTTGGACTTTGGTGCGGAATAAATTGATGGGTAACTATGAGAATGTTTTTTATTTTATTCATTAGACATTTTCATTGTTATTAAACCAAAATAAATTGCAAGTTGAGAACTTAATTCTTCTGCTTGAAAGAAAAACATTAATATTATAGTGAGAAAACCAGTAAGTAAATAAGTGTCTAGGGTTGAATAATTTTTTAACAACTTTTTAAAAGTATTTCTTAATATAAATAAGAACATTAACAAACTAATAATTCCTCCAGAAAAATACAAATTTGCATAAAGATTATTAAACGAAACTACCTGTCCTGGATTTCTGTAAATCGATTGGCCATCTTTTGTTTGTTTTGTAATTTCACCAAACTCCGGTGAGTATTGAATATTTGAAAGCCCAAGTCCATCTCCAAATATTTTAAAATTACTATTTACAACATATTGATTCAATATGTCAATATTTTCAAATCCTCCGATTCCCCCAGAAGCAATAATAGAAATCCTGCTAAACACACTTTGATAAACATTACTTGAATTCTTAGCAACATCTTGCTCGTCATCATATATTGAACAATCGCATTTATCTGCTGATTCTGGCGGACACATTGAAGGATCAAGTGGAGGGAATTTATAACCAAAATTATTACCAAACATAGTTGCTACAAATATAAATAGGATTGGTGCAATTAGTAAAAAATTAAATTTCTTATTTTTGTATAAATCTAAAAGTATTGCTATTAAAAAAACAATAATGACGCTAATAATTCCTGTGAGACTTCTAGTTAAGACAAGAGACAATATTGGGATTAATGAAATTATATACCATGCCTTTGACTTCCTAGCTAAATAGAAAATCAATGGAATAATTGGTGCTGACCATACTGCAAGAAAACTTGGTTCTCTAAATGTTCCATAATTTCTTAATATTGAACATGCCCTCCTTATCGGCTGTGACCAACCACCAGTGCCAGCTCTTGTTCTTGAAAAATCAGTCCAATCAAATACATAAGAAAAATATGAGTACAGAGATAAAAGAGATATAAAAACACCAATGTATGCGATAAGTTTTATGACATAATCAATATTTTTTTTCCTCACAAAATTTACAGTCAAAGAAATTATTGTGTAAAAACTTACAATTTTTAACAACCTAAGCCCAATATATTCAAGAAAAGATGTCGTAGCATACTCTGGCATGTTCAAATCGAAGGTTATTGCTCTAATAATTGTTACAAAAATTAAGTAATACAAAAAATATTTAATAAAAGTAATATCAAAAATATATTCTATTTTTTTAGTAAGTTTTAGATAAATAAATATTAAAACATAGGTCACTACTCCAATCCAAGACAATGGAATATTTGAAATAGAGAAGGCGTCTAACCCCTCTACGAAAAAAGCAAATGCGAAAATTATTAAAGGTATATTTAATTTTTCTAATTTCATGTAAATCTTTTATATCCCTCTGAAAACTCTACTTTGATTCCAAGATTCTCTTCTCCCCACAAAGCATATTTGCCAAGTTCAACATCGTTAGAAAAATCTTGAATGGTAATTACACCATCAGAAAATGTAACTTTTCTATATATTCTTTTTTCATTAAAATCTGCGTATCCAACAAAATTAAACTTATCAAATTTTAAAACTTGTCCATTACTCATATAATTTAACTTAAAACAGTCAAATGCATCCTCTTGGGGAAAACTCATTTCTACCTGAGGACCCCAATGGTACTTAAGTGATCTATATTTGTTTCTTGTTTTAATGTCATCTGTATATGTTCCAGTTCCAGGATCTCTAGCTATCCACTTATTATTAGAAAAACACTCAATTGATAGTTGATCGTAATGTGCATGCCCTCCAACACCATTTTGACCAATGTCACCACATCTTATTGAGAAAAAATCTTTAGAATTCCTCCATATAAATATTCCAAATTCTGGAAAAGAATAGTGTTTGAAGTCATCATTAAACGCTTTAATTTCTTTATGCTTCACATTATTTAAATTATTTAATTCAAAATTTTCTAATTTATCAATATTTTCTGAAACATGATTGTAACTTTTGCTCTCGGGAATTATTTCTTCAATTAGATTATTTAACCAATGTAATTTTAAAGGCTCTTGTTCATTAAATTGAAAATAAAATAATCTTCCAGAGTCATTATCTCCAATTTGAGATAGCTCACCTTTATTAGTAATTAATTTAATAAAGTAGTTATTTACTATAAGTATTTCTTTAATTTTTTTATAAAGTTTATTTTCTCTTTTTAAGCTTTTAAGTGACAAGTAGATAATTAGTAAAGCCTCTGCCATAAGAGCTGTGTAATGGGAAGAGCCTTCAAAGTTGGTCAACTCTTTATTAAACTGTAATTTTATTTGTTTTGAGATCTCATCAATTGTTGATTTTAAATCTAATTCTTTGTCTTCGTAATCATAATTTGCAATAAACAATAACGAGGATGCTAATTCAACAAAATAATGATTTCCAACAACATTCCCACTTTTTTCATAATTCATTTTTACAAATTCAAAATCTTTTGAGATAACTGAATCCAGATTTGTAAATAGAGAAGGTTTGTTAGTGTAGTCAATTTTGTTAATAAAATTTTTAACAAATATTAAACTAATCATCCTTATTGCTACATCCATTGGACTATTCCAAATTATTTTATTATTTTCAGATGTAATAATTTCATCAAGATAATCAAAATTTAATTCAGGATTCTGATTATCTTCTAAAAAATTATGCAGCATAACTTTTTGTAGGAATTGTAAACGTCCAATCTCATAAGGGACTTTTACATCTGCTTTATTGAAAAAAGCAGGTTTTTTTACATTGTTCCTGAATTTAAAATTATTAAAGAAGTCCATATTAAATACAATGTCAACATTTTTTCCAAAAACATAGGCTTTCTTAGAAAGAAAGTTTTTGAATGTCTCAGATAGTTCTTTTTTATTAACATTATGAGATATAGCTGAAAGTAGTTCTTGAAAATACTCAGGGTGTTTATATGTATAATTTGTGTTAGAAGTTTTGTAATAAAAATATCTATTTCTCTTAAATAAAAATAAGAAGTTGTATATAAATAGCTTCAAATTTATTAGACATTCCTTTCTTTTTTTATTTGATTACTTATTAAAAATGAAGTGAAAAGTGAAAACAATATCTGTGAGCCTAGAATTCCAAACTCAATTGAAAAATAATTGTATGTATTATTTAGAAAATATAATAAAAAAGATGAAGTTGCTGCGCCTACGATAACTTTGAATAAATTAACTTCATAGTGCATTGCTCTTGCAAAGATAATATTTATTCTTGACCAAAGCATAAATGGTAACGAAAATATAACCACACTAAAAATCGAAGCAAGATTTTCAAATTCAGTACCTAAAACATTTATAAAAATATTTTTGGCAACATCCTGTAAAAGAATATAAGTAACTGGAATTATGAGTGAAATTAGGATTACTATTCTTAACCTACTCCTTACCCTCGTAATCTCATTTGTATCATTTAGTTTTGATATTTCAGGAAAAACTATATCTAGGCTTGCTCCAACTAGTTGATATAATCCTTCTAATATTCTTTTTGACCAAGCTAATACACCTAAGATGGGCCCAGAATAAAAAATACCAAGAATTACAATATCAAGTTCTGACAAGAGTGCTGCAGAAAAAGTTGTTAATACCATTTTTCTTCCAGAATTTGTTAGATCTTGAGTTGAATATTTATTTTCTGTAAACAAACTCTCCTTAGGCAAGCTCTTATGGGCAACAAAATAAAAAATAATTAATATTAGAGTTTGAAAAACTATTATCCAAACTATCGAATAATTAAAATAAATTATTATCCAACCACCAATCCCATATAAGATTGTTCTTATAATTATTTGTTTAGAGCTAATTACAAAATCTCCTTTTGACTGATGGTAAGCAAGTGCAACATGAAGCATTTCATTAAATACAAAACCAATTAGAAATATGAACACATATATACTATTTCTCCCAAATAAAGATGACAAGGGTATTACAAGTGCGCAAGAAAGTATTGTGTTTCTAATTATTGTTTTATATGTTGTGTAAAAAAGATTCTTATCAAAGTTTTCAATATTAGCACTTGTTCTAGTGACGACTAAAGCTAAAGACAAGACTGTTACTGTACCTAATAAAACAGACAAACTTTTCGCAGAAGCATATTCTCCGTATATTTCTGCTCCATATTCTCTGGAAATAATAGTTATAAGAAAAAAATTAACAATCAATAAAATTATTTGCATTAATGAAATATAAAACGTATTCTTCTTCCAAGTTGCAAACATTATTTATTCATCCTTGATAGATGCCAGCTAGATAAATTATAAATATACCAAATTTTTTGTATATCTCCGCCTTTAAGTATTCTATTTAGGGCGTTTGGATCAAAGAAATTATAATTTGAATTAAATTCATAGATTTTATCGAAAAAATAATCTGGATCTCTTTGAATCCAATTAGAAATAGGGGCTCTAAAACCTTGTTTCTTTCTGCTGAGGACTTTATCGGGTATGTGTCTGGTTGAAAGATCTTTAAGTAGAGGTTTAGTTCTATTTAAATCGAATATTACATTTTCTGGGAGACTCAAAACAAATTCAACAATTCTGTGATCTAAGAAAGGTACTCTTGCCTCAACGCCTGATTGCATACTTAGCTTATCCATTCTCATCAATAGAAGTTCTGGAAGTCTTATTTTTAAATCAATTAATGTCATCCACTTTGTAATTGAAAAATCTTCTCTCAATAAATAATCTTTCCATAAATTATCAGAATAATTTATCAAATTTGAATTATTGGTAAAGTCAAATTTCACTAGCTCTTTGATTTGAGCTAAATTAAACCCTATTGCACCACCAGGAAATGGATTATTATTTTGAATTATATTAAATAAAAGATTAGCCCTATGCGATTTAAAGTTATTCTGAGAACTAATTGAATTAAATTTTGGAATGCTTTTATAAAGCTTTGCAAATCTGAGCCAATGTTCATAACCATAAAATAGTTCATCAGCACCTTCTCCAACTTGAACTACTTTTAATCCATTAGCTTTTGTTAGCTGACCTAAGAAATATAATGGAATACCTACCTCATCCCCTAATAAATCATCCTGCAAAAATGAATAATCTGAAATAATAGATTTGAATTCTTCAAAGCTTATTGATTTGTGTATTAATTCAACATTAATTTGATCTGCACTAAACTTTGCTTCTTTAAACTCACCTTTGTAACCATCAAAAATTTCATCATAATCTACATTAAAACTTTTTATTTTTGTGTCAGTGGCCAACAAAGAACCTATCAGAGTTGAATCTAAGCCACCAGATAAATACAACCCAACTTCAACATCACTAATCTTTCTATACTTTACAGAGCTCTTAAGTAACTTATCTAAACGGTCGATTGCTTCACTGCTTGAAATATCTTCTTCTGTGGTGAAATTAAATGGATCCCAATAAAGTTCCTTTTTAATCTTTCCTTCGAAATCAACAACTATAAATTCACCGGGTTGTACTTTTTGTATATTCTCACTACCTGTTGAGCTATTTGGAATAGCTAAATGTCTTAAGTAACTGACATATGCTTCTCTATTTGGTGAAAAGTTTAATAGATTCGATGTATTTAAAGTATTAAATTCTGAAGCGAAAACAAAATGCTGATTACTTATCGAATAGTAAAGTGGCTTCAATCCAATTCGATCCCTTGCCATAAAATAATAATTTTTGTTGTAATCCGCTATAACAAAAGCAAATTGTCCAATTAGTTTGTTTAAAATTTCTTTACCAAAATGTTGATAGCCAGCAAGTAACGCTTCCGTATCTCCCTCTGACTTAAATTTATAACCTAAACTAATTAGTTCACTTCTTAATTCTTTATAATTATAAATTTCACCATTGAAGACTATATGATATTTATCATCATCTGAAGAGAAAGGCTGATTTGACCTTGAGTTTAGGTCTATAATTGCCAGCCTCGAGTGAACAAAAGTACATTTTGGATGTATTTTTTTTGTTAATGAATGATCTGGTCCCCTATGATTTAGGGAATTTTTAATATCATCAGATATTTTTTGGTCAATTACAGAATTGTTAATGCTTACAATTCCACCTATTCCACACATTTATCTAACTTTAATGTAAAATTTTTTATTTAAAGAAGTTAAATTATTTTTGTTTAAAGTTAATGTTATGAAATATTTGTTAGACATTATCCTGTTAATTTTGATTTTGCCATTTTCAGTGGTTGTTATTCCAATAATTTCAATAATAATTTTAATTTTAGATTCACAACCTATCATATATTCTCAAAATCGAGTAGGTCTAAATGGTAAAGAGTTTAAATTATACAAATTTAGAACTATGACTGTGACCTCTGATGAATCTATTCATGAAGACCACTACAAAAATCTATCTTTAAATAAAAATATTCATCCATCATTGAGTCCAGATGATCCAATAAGGATTGAAAACGATGACAGAATTACAAATATAGGAAGTTTTTTGCGGAAAACCTCTCTTGATGAGTTGCCAAATATAATTAATGTTTTATTGGGCCAAATGTCATTTGTAGGTCCTCGACCATTAGTAAAGTATGAGTCTGACTTGTATGGTGATTATCTACAATCGAGAAACTCAATAAAGCCAGGTATTACTGGATTAGCTCAGATTCAAGGCCGATTAGACCTAAGTCTTCAAGAAAGACTTTACTGGGACTTAAAGTATGTTGAAAAAAAATCATTTATTTATGATTTAGAAATAATTATTAAAACAATTATTTCCGTATTATCAAGAAGAGGCGCAAACTAACTCTAAATAGCTTTTAGATGTAATTTCTTTGTTTGAAACATTTTGCTGGAAATATCTAATATTTTCTAATATTTTTCTAATTTCATCAGAACTTTTCATATCCTCAAGTTTTCCTATAAAACTTTTAGGATTTTCTAAATCTATATTGATTCCCAAACCATATTTATCAATCAATTTAGATACCACAGAATTTGGATTGGAAAAATTTATAAGAACTTTATTCATATTTAAATAATCAAATGTTTTCCCAGGAAAACCTTCAAA